>OGQJ01000025.1_pt1 | contig 142740 bp, 159 predicted proteins | sample 1553161 | NCBI WGS metagenome assembly OGQJ01 (sample SAMEA2579923, study PRJEB22360) | human gut metagenome | biome: human gut; feature: human-associated habitat; material: faeces | place: Denmark | collected 2008/2010 | reverse complement strand
AGCGTAAACCGAATATCCGCAATATTTGTCTGTGCCTGGATAATGATAGTGCAGGCAGAACAGCATCAGCCACCATCAGACAAAAGCTTATGAGTATGGGATATATGAATGTGTATGAACGGTTTTCAAGGGAGAAGGATTATAATGAGGAGCTTATGATGGTGAGAAAGACAGAGATAGAAATTTCATATGAGTAAATTGGCACGGTTGAAATGCGTTTTATTTTTGTTTTGTTAAATTATTTCATTTCTGCTCATTGTTTCTTGCACTAAAAAATGCTATAATATATTATAATCATATTTTAATTATAGTTTTAACTTCAGAGGTGAATCATGAAGTCAATAGCATTTATAGATACTGAGGTCAGCACAGAAGATAATAAGTCGTATGATTTCGGTGCAATAGATAACTCAGGCAAACAGCTTCACACCGGTGTTCCGCATGAGTTTTTCAGCTTTATAGAAAACAAGGATTTTATCTGTGGACACAATATAGTAGATCATGATGCGAAACATACTGTAATACCGGAGAAAGCAAAGCTGATTGACACCTTATATCTTTCTCCGTTGCTTTTTCCCAACAGACCTTATCATGCACTTCTTAAAGACGATAAATTGCTTACAGACGAGCTCAATAATCCGCTTAATGATTCACAGAAAGCTATGGATTTGTTTTATGACGAGGTTAATGCATTTAATGAACTTGATGATGAACTGAAGCAGATTTATTATATGCTTTTAAAGGACGAACCTCATTTTTCGGGTTTCTGGGACTATGTAGGATTCAGTGCGAAAGATGATCTTGAAACGCTGATTTTGATTCACTTTGACGGCAAAATATGTGAGAATGCACCTATTTCCGATTTTATACGTAATTCACCTGTGGAACTTTCATATTGCCTCGCTCTGATAAGTGCTACAGAGCGTTATTCGCTTATCCCGAGATGGGTTCAGATGAACTATCCTAAGGTTGATAACATCATACGAAGGCTCAGAAATACTCATTGCCACAATTGTGCGTATTGCAATGAGGCGCTTGATCCTCATCGCTATCTCAAAAAATATTTTGGATATACCGATTTCAGAAAATATAATGGTGAACCTTTGCAAGAAAACGCAGTCAATTGCGCTATAGAACATGAGTCTTTGCTTGCAATTTTTCCTACCGGCGGAGGAAAATCACTGACGTTTCAGATACCGGCACTGATATCCGGAGAAACGGAGCGTGGACTTACGGTGGTAATATCACCGCTACAGTCGTTGATGAAAGACCAGGTTGATACGCTTGAAAAGAAAGGCATTGAAGGAGCGGTAACTATCAATGGTTTGCTAAGCCCTATAGAACGTGCCGAAGCTATAGAAAGAGTGGAGTCTGGGCTTGCTTCAATTCTTTATATTTCACCCGAATCATTGAGATCGGTTACGATCGAGCGTCTGCTTTTGTCACGACATATAGATCGTTTTGTTATAGATGAAGCGCATTGTTTTTCTGCATGGGGACAGGATTTTCGTGTAGATTATCTTTATATCGGAGATTTTATAAAGGAGCTTCAGGAGAAAAAAGGCGCAAACTGTAGGATACCGGTATCATGCTTTACCGCAACTGCTAAGCAAAAGGTTGTAAGTGATATTAAAGATTATTTCCGTAATAAGCTTGGTATAGAACTTAACCTGTTCACAACTGATGCCTCAAGAACAAACCTAAGGTATGCTGTATTATATAAAGAAAATGATAATGATAAGTACGAAGCATTGCGTGATTTGATAGAAACAAAAAAATGCCCGACTATTATCTATGTTTCACGAACAAGGCGAACATATGAGATAGCTAAAAAGCTGTGTTCCGACGGATTTAAAGCACGTCCATATAACGGGAAAATGGAGAGCAGTGAAAAGCAGGAAAACCAGGAAGCATTTATAAATGACGAAATTCAGATAATAGTAGCAACTTCCGCATTCGGAATGGGCGTTGATAAATCTAATGTAAAGCTTGTTATTCATTACGATATATCCGATTCTCTCGAAAACTATGTTCAGGAAGCGGGAAGAGCAGGCAGAGATCAGTCCTTGCAGGCAGAGTGCGTTGTTTTGTTTAATGATTCAGATTTGGATAAGCATTTTATATTGCTTAATCAGACTAAGCTCAGTATCAGCGAAATACAACAGGTTTGGAAGGCGGTAAAAGATCTCACGAAAACACGCCAGGAGGTATGCTGCTCACCTCTGGAAGTAGCTCGAAAGGCGGGCTGGGACGACAGTGTGTCGGATATAGAAACACGCGTCAAAACAGCATTGCAGGCACTTGAAAATGCCGGTTATCTAAAACGTGGAAAGAATGTACCGCGAATATATGCAACAAGTATTCTGGTAAAGAATATGATAGAAGCATCAGAGAGGATAGAACGTTCAGCACGTTTTGACAACGATACGGATAAAATGACCGCAAAACGAATAATCAAATCTCTTATTTCAAGCAGAAGTATTGCCGAAGCAGATAACGGCGAAGCAGAATCCAGAATAGATTATCTTGCAGACAGACTTGGCATTGAACGTGCGGATATTATACGTTCAATACAGATAATGCGCAATGACGGTATTCTTGCCGATACCAAGGATCTGACGGCGTACATAAAGAAAACCGACACCGAGAATAAATCACTGTTGATATTAAAAAAGTATCACGTCCTTGAAAATTTTCTGTTAAATATACTCGATGACAGTGAAATATCACTTAATTACAAAGAGCTTAACGACAAGGCGCTTTCTGCCGGGGTTAAAAGCTCTACAGTAAACTCTATTAAAACTCTTCTTTATTATTGGACTATAAGTAACTATATCGATAAAGAACAAGACGCTTTTACAAACAAGGTAACTGTTGTAACCAAATGCGATGTTGAACTTATGAAGAAGCAGAGAGAAAAAAGTTACAAACTAGCCGATATCATTATCCGTTATCTTTTTAAGAGCAGTAATCACGGAGTATTGGAAAATGACGAAATACTTGTAGGTTTTTCTATTATTGAATTACAGAATGTATGCAAAAAATGCGGAGAAGATGTTTCAACAACGGATATAGAGAAAACATTGCTTTTCCTTTCAAAAATAAGTTCAGTTAAGCTTGAAGGCGGATTTCTTGTGCTTTACAGCGGAATGAAGCTCAAAAGGCTTGTGATGGATAATAAAATCCGATATAAGAATGAGGATTATAAGCAACTCAACGAATTCTACAAGCAGAAGATACAGCAGATTCATATAGTCGGCGAGTATGCAAATATGATGGTCAGAAGCTATGAAGCCGCATTGAAATTTGTCAACGATTATTTCCAAATGGATTATAAGAAGTTTCTTTCCGTGTATTTCAAAGGTGAAAGAGCGACAGAGATCGAACGTAATATTACACCCGAAAAATACAGACAGCTCTTTGACACACTTTCTGAGCGTCAGCTTGAAATAATCAAGGATGACACCTCACAGTACATAGTATGTACCGCAGGTCCCGGAAGCGGAAAGACAAGGGTTCTTGTGCATAAGCTTGCTTCGTTGCTTTTGCTTGAAGATGTCAAGCATGAACAATTGCTTATGCTGACGTTTTCAAGAGCGGCGGCGCTCGAATTCAAGAACAGACTGCGTGAGCTTATAGGTAATGCCGCATATTTCATTGAGGTAAAAACGTTTCATTCGTATTGCTTTGACTTACTCGGAAAAATAGGCAATATCAAGGATTCTGAAAATGTTGTCAGAGATGCAGGCGCATTGATCAGAAGCGATGATATAGATCTCGGTAAGGTAACTAAAACAGTTCTCGTTATTGACGAGGCGCAGGATATGGACGCAAACGAGTTTTCACTTGTAGAGGCTCTTATGGAACGAAACGACGAACTGCGAGTAATAGCTGTTGGTGACGATGATCAGAACATATATCAGTTCCGTGGCTCGGACTCAAAGTATCTTAGAAAGCTCATAACTGATTATAATGCTAAGCAGTATGATCTTGTGGAAAACTACAGGAGTAGCAGAAGTATAGTGAATTTTGCAAATTGTTTTGTCAAAGAAATAACGGAACGACTTAAAACAGCTGATATAAGTGCCGTTACCAATCAAAATGGCGAAGTCAGATTTGTAAAGCATACAGGAAGCTATATTGAAAATGCGTTGATAGATGACGTTATAAGTACATATGACGGTGGGACAACCTGTGTACTTACTAATACAAATGATGAAACTCTGGTTGTGTTCGGAATTTTGAAACAACGTGGGGTAGAGGCTAAGCTAATACAATCGATTGGCAGTCTTGACATTTATAATATAGCGGAACTACGCTATTTTATCAAAAAGCTACAGCTTACAGATGATACAGCGGTAATAAGTAACGAACAATGGGACAATGCCGTATATGAGCTTCAAACAGCATATTCAGACAGCACTTGCTTACCGCTTATGCTTGATATATTAAATACTTTCAATGAGAACAACAAAAAGCTGTATCGCTCGGATTTTGAGATATTCCTTCACGAATCAAGGCTTGAAGATTTCTACAAAGCACAGTTTATCTTAAAGCTGAAAAGCGGTACTGAGCTTGAAGTTGAAGGCAGGCGGCTTTATTGTAATTATTGCGGTGAAAAATATCCCGTTGCTCAGTTTTCAAGGGATTGCAGTAACAGAATACAAAGTATAACTCAGAAGGGATATACGATTAATTCCGCCCGTATAAGGTATATTGTGGCGTGGAAAGGTGAAAATGACGAAAGAGAAACAGCTATTATTTTACCGGATGTGGATTTGAAGCTTGGTTAATAACAAAGAGAACTCGCCGTATGCCGTTATAACAGCATATGGCGAGTTTTATCGTTAAAAACAAAGCAGTTTATTTTATAAGGCTAAGCAGCGTTTGGTAGTCATTTACGCAGTCATACTTGACTTTGCCTGATGATATTTCGTTAAACAACTTCTTCGCACAGGAGATTTTTGCCTGCTCGATCGGACGCAACTCAAGGCTTTCCATCGTACCTTTGGTTTCAGCAACAAAGAAGATATGCTTCACAGTGCCTTCATAGAATGCAATTGCCCAGTCAGGAGCATAATTACCCACAGGTGTGGGAATCTGGAAGGTTCTTGGAAGTTTTGCATAAACGCATACTTCTTCAGCCGCATCCAAGTCTTCTGCAAATCGTCTTTCAACGCTCTTTTCCGCTGTGCCATCGGTAAACACATAATCCTGAACAGCTTTGTTTGCCGGGAACGCTTTATCAAAACTCTGTGAATTCTTCTCGGCTGTGAAAATTGATTCTTCATATGTGCCTTCAATAGTGTTATAGGATATATGTTCAACAATCATAGTGGCTTTTTGCTCGTTGATAAGTCTGATTATCTTCGTAATGAATTCTTCAGGATTATTCTTGAACATATACAGCTTATCTGCACGGATACCTTTTAGTATTGCGCAAACTGTTCTTCTTGTAAGAACTGTACCTTCCGCAATTTTGCCGACAAGATCATATTTTATCTGACTGCTTTCGGAGTGTCTGAGTGTCTGTGTCCGTGTTTTTTCACGAGCAAAAGAATCTCCTCGCTCAACTTCGTACTCATTCATTTCGCTTTTCTGACTGCCTATAGTTGTTGTGTACTGCAGTTCGGAAACAAACAGCTTTGCATCAATGTGAGCTATTGCCTTGCGGATCAGCTCAGCGCTGTCGAAGTGTACTGTATATGCGTACTTATGGTTGATTTGATTCCATAAAGCCTGAAATTCTTTTTTGTGAAAATTCTCATTAAGCGGGTTTTCTTTAACTTTGGTCTCGTGACCGTCAGAGAACATATCCGCAAGAACGCTGTCATCATACACAGCCTGAATGAGCGCATGTATGCCATCCGCCATTGGCTTCAGATTTTCCGGTAACTCTGCTACAGTACCGGTGCTGATTTCCAGGCGGTACTTGTCTGTCACCTTGCGTTTCATATCCACATAGCCATTCTGTATAAGGTAGAACTCAATAGCATTAGCTTTTTCATCATCGATGAGCGTCGGAACATCGTTTACCTTGACATACTTGCCTTTGAAGTATTCGCTTGTTGCGACTTTGGGCCTGTCGTAAAGAACAGTTTTAATATCCGACTGCAGATCAGAAACAAAAGTAGCATAGCTTTCACTTGCAATACAGTCAAATTATTTATCTCATGCACTCTATCGCCACAGCTTTGAACATCCATACGGTTGCCGTCCTGATTGACGCAAAGACGTAAACCTCTTCCAACTTCCTGACGCTTTGCAGTGTTGCTGTCGGAATGTTTAAGCGTACAGATCTGAAATACATTCGGGTTATCCCAACCTTCACGCAGCGCGGAGTGAGAGAAAATAAAACGTGTCGGCTCGTCAAAAGAAAGCAGACGCTCTTTGTTTTTCAAAATAAGGTCATAGGCAGAAATATCATCGGAGAATTCACTGCCACGCTTTAACTGACTGTCAATGCTGTGCCCTGTTTTTTTGTCGATGCTGAAATATCCTTTATGTACACGGCTTACATCACTGCAAGTAGATTTGAGATACTTCTGATACGGCGTATCAAACAGATTGATATAATCGTTCAATATGCTGATATACTCCTGCTCAAACATTTCACCATATTCTCCGAGAACTTCATCGCCGTTCTCATCGTACTGACGATATTTTGCTACCTCATCTATGAAGAACAAAGACAGACACTTAATGCCCAGATTAAAGAGTTTTTCTTCTTTTTCAAAGTGAGAAAGAATAGTTTCTCTTATCTGAATACGGCGTATATCTTTTTCGGAAACATCACCGACTACATCGCCTGTTTTGATTATCTCGCCGTTAGTAAAGGTAACTGTGCCACTAAGCGGATCTATCTCTGAAATAGTGTAGCCTTTGTACTGTTCCATTTCCCGTGAAACATAGTATAAATCGTCACCTACATCGAAAATGTGAGTTTCACGGTTGATTGACTTGTTATACCCGATTTCAAGTTCTATTTTCGCCTTCGGGGGGTTCTTTGAAGATAACACGATCTGTTCAAGGTACAAATAGCTGTCTGTACCTCTTAAATTTTTGACCTCAAAGCCTTTAACCTCGATTTTTTTGACAAGTTTCTTATTATAAGCATCGAGAGCGTCAAGAACATAAACAAGATTATGATGCTTTGCGTGAGTAGCAGAGTAGTTAAGGCAGAAAAGAGGATTAAAGTTTTTCAGTGCCTTCTGCGTAACCTCGCCGCCCATCTTCTGGGGCTCGTCCAAAATGATGATTGGGCGGTTTGCCTTAATCACATCGATTGGGCGGCGGGAGCCAAATTCATCCCGCTTGGAGTAGATGATGCGGGCTTCCTTACTGCGTCCGTCTTCTTTAAGAGACGATGCAAAAGCCTGCGTATTGATTATCATTACATTGATACCGGGATTTGATGAAAAGTCATCCAGTTTATGAAGATCCGAACTGTTATAAATAAAGAAACGAGCCTTCTTGCCGTAATGCTCCATAAAGTGGTCTGCGGTGATTTCAAAGGACTTCTTCACGCCCTCACGGATCGCAATGGAGGGAACGACCACAATAAACTTGCTCCAGCCGTACTTTTTGTTCAGCTCGAACATCGTCTTGATGTAGACATAGGTTTTGCCCGTGCCGGTTTCCATTTCAATATCAAGGCTGCAACGCCCCAAGTCTTTGACAAGGGAAGCAGAGAGCTTGATGTTGTTCTGACTCTGCAAGGTCTGAATGTTGTGCAGAAGCTGCTCATCAGAAAGCGCTATCGCTTCATTTTTATAACCGGTATCGTTCAGTGGGTCGATGACTTCAAGCTCCTCATCGGACATACCGAGGGTCAACTGATACGGCTCCGCTTTGACCTTGCCCCGGTCACGGATATAGCTGATCTTGTCGTGGAAGCCCTGTCCCTGAAAGACACGCACAACGGCATCAACCGCATCAGTTTGGTATTGTTGTATTTTGAAATTAAATTTCAATTAGGATGCACCCCCTTAAAGAACAGCGATAAGAATAGTCGCAACAAGTGAAGCCAGCGCAATACCAGCGGAAACAAGAGCAATAACTAACATCTTCGTATTGTACTTCTTTGCTTTTTCCGCTTCCTGCTTGCTTTCTTCCAGTTCTTTTTCTTTCAACAGGTACAAATCGTTAAGCTTCGAGTAGTTATCGTTAAGTCCTTCTACCACTTTTTGATTGCCTTCAAGTATTGGCTTTATTTCCTCTGCAAGAATCTCGTTCAGCGGCGTAATGCTATCAAGCATTTCTTGATTTCGCCTATTCATTTCACCAATAAATGAGGTATCTATTCTTGGGGTTAAATCAGGTAAGGTAAAACCGTTAAAATCCATTACAGCACCTTCCTTACGGTATCGGGGCTGTAGGTGGCGAAAATCTGATCGAAGTTGGTTGCCACGCTGTCGTTTGCCATAGAGCTGTCACGCATTACAAAGTAATATGGCTTCTGCTTAGCAATAGCCGTGATAACTTCTTCTGTCACATTGTCGTCAAAGCAGGCAATCAGATAGTTGTCCTCAACATTAAACACTTTCTTTCCGGCAATGGTTGTTTCTTCGATTTTGCTTGAAAGCAGAACACCTAAATCAAGCATAACCTGGAACAATAAATCCTCCGGCGTTCTATCCTCTTTTATATTGCTGATAAGGTCATCAAGTGATTCTGAGCCGAACTCAGAGGGCGTGTAGTATACATTTTTCATGTTAGAGGTGTCGCACTTCAACACACGGAAGCCGGTGTCCAAATTTTGCGTGAGTTTATCATACTCTTCTATATCACGAGGTGTTCTCCAAGTATCTTCAGTTTTAACTATAATCGGATTATCGATGATATCCGGATCGAAACCTTCTTCATAAATTGAATTTTCATCTTTAGGACGACGAACAGCAATTTTACCGTTACGTGTAACAGTTTTGCTTTTTAAATCTTCTTTAATTTTCGCTCCTGCACGTCTTATTCTTTCCTTACCTATTTCACAGATATTCTTATATCCAGCTTTATATGCTTCGCTTTTTTCATCACACTTTTCCGGAATTTGCACCATAATAAACTTACGGTGTCCGCCATCCTCTGCGTTTAGCTGCATTACTGCGTGTGCAGTTGTAGCAGAGCCAGAGAAGAAGTCGACGATAATCGCATCTTTATCCGAGCCAATTGATGAAATATATTTCAGTAAATTTACATTTTTTGAATAATCAAATACTGAGGCATCAAATATTTTTTTCAATTCAATAGTGCCGACAGTATAATTCCAAATATTTTTTGGGGCGTTAAAACCAGATTGCAGAAATTTAGGTGTATATTTGTCACCATTTTTGAAAATCTTTATATCTGATTTCCTTTCAAGAAAGGTATCTAAGCTCCATCTCCATCTATGTAGTTTACCATTCCTTTTGCCAGGCCTAATAGGAACAAAACCTTTGCGGATTAAATCAACATCGTCAGAATAGACCAGTTTCTCATCATTTGTATAGATCAAGTTTTTATTATAATCATATCTTGGAATCATTTCTCCAGTATGTTCATTATAATATATTGTATATCCCATATCTAATCTTGTTTCAAACGCTGTTGGAGCATCATTAAGATTACGATAAATTTCATCTGTTTTATCCACTCTGTTTATTTTGGCATCAAGTATTGATTTTACATAGACAAAACAGTACTCTACATTTTTTTGAATTAAAACACCATCACCTGATTGATTAGCACCGGTGATAATAGTAATTTGAGCTAAAAAATTGCATTCTCCAAATATCTCATCGCATACTTTTCTTAAGTTATCGTCTTCATTATCATCAATACTAATGAAAATAACTCCATCTTCGGTCAGCAAGTCCCTTGCCAACTTCAGTCTCGGATAGATCATATTCAGCCAATCGGTGTGAAAGCGACCGTTTGCTTCTGTGTTCTTTTCAAGTTTTCCGACAATTTGATTGCCGTCTTCATCGTAATTACCGCTGACTTCGTCCCACTCCTCATTCCTCATTCCAAACTCATCATTATACACAAAGTCATTGCCCGTGTTGTACGGAGGGTCGATGTAAATCATCTTAATCTTGCCGAGATAGGTTTCCTGCAAGAGCTTCAGCACTTCGAGGTTATCGCCCTCGATATAGAGGTTTTCGGTGTTATCAAAGTCCACGCTTTCCTCACGGCAGGGGCGCAGTGTCTTATTGATCGGTGCATTGGCAAGAAGAACGGACTTCTTTTTGTCCGGCCAAGTGAACTGATAGCGCTCCTCATTGCCGTCGACAACCTTTGTGTTGATTTCCTGCATCAGTACATCTTTATCTATAGCACGGACTACCTCTCCGTTTTCATCTATAGTTTCGGTTACGGCATTCGGAAACATCGCCGCTAATTTTTTGAAATTTTCATCAGCTTTGTTTGCTGTTTGCATTTTTAGTTTGTCCATTTATTTATCCTCAGTTTTCCAAAAATGATATATAGGATATGTCTTAAATTCGTCTTTTAAAGTTTCGTCTAAGCGTTCAAAATGTATTTCAGCCAACGGTTGCTGATCTAATAATAGGTATGCCCCTACTAGAATTATGTCAGTTGATTCTTTGTTTTGAATAATAGAATAAACTTTTTTGATTTCCTCTTTAGTGAAAGCCCTAATTCTCTTTATTACTTGCAATCTATTAAGCTCTTTTATGGCATATGGCAAGGCTTCATCATTTAAATCGAAAATCCAATCTGAAAACGATTTTGCAACAGACAGTAATTCGGTCTTTGAATTATCTTTATCATATGCTACAAGTAATTCAAGCAAAAATAAATTTGCCCTTGCGATAGATTCGTTATGTTTAGTACTTTTTTGAAAAGACGGTAATAAAACATCGTAACGAATATTGTCGACAACTAATAAGTCATCTGCTCGAAGTATTGCGTACTGTGAAGTTGGCAATTTATCACCATTTTCATTTTCGCATACAATAGATATTTCGGTTTTAAAAAAGTCAAAAATATTGTATGTGTCATCTTTTCCTTTAACCTTTTGCATGAGTACCATAAATGTTAGGTCTCGGATTTTTATTTTAATTATTGGTGGCAAATCAGTTTTTAAATGTTCTATTGGTTTCTTGTCGATAAGTGCAGTAACAAGATAATTCAGGTCACGCCATTCTTTATCTTTTAATGAGCTAATATCTAAATCTTTTTTGCATCCAAATAGGTCAAGCAAATTAACGATTTTTTTTGCATATTTAAGCCGTGCTTTTTCTTCTTCAATATTAAAGTTTGAAAAATCTGCGCCATTGTAGTCGAACGGAAAGTCAGTACCGTTGCACTGGAATTTTCCTTCTTCAATATATGAAATTAGAAAATCTAAATCTACAATTATTGTGCGCAATTTATTCGAATTTCTATAATTGATTTTTATTGCACCACCATCTTTAGGTACAATCATTGAATAACTTTCTCCCAATATGGTTGTTGTGGTTGTTGCATCTTGTACGATTGTGATTTTTTTATAAAACTGTCGTTCTCCAACGGTAATAATGGCATTGCGTTCTTCTTGTGTCATTAGCCTTTGTGGTATTTCCTCAAGTGGTTGCGGAATAGCGCAGCCTTTCACTTTAGCATAAAAATATACTTCATTTTTTAATAAAGCTGTTTGCAAATCAATTCCGCCAACGGTTGATACTGGTACAGTTATTCCTTCAAGTACACCTTGGCGTTCAAGTTCTTCGAGCGACAGCAACTGAGCGCTTGAAAAGCTCGCTTGTTTCTGGCAGTTTTCTAAGCACTGGAAGAAGATCATTGCTTTTTCGTTTGGTTCTGTCGGAAATTTTTTGAGTTTAATGCTTTTGCTTTTTTGCTCTTTTGCATCTGCAAGATATACTCTGAGCTTTATCGGCGGCAACTCAGCATAATAGATCTGCCGTGTCAATCCGTTATGCCCAATATAGACAACAAAGAAAACTGCACCGCCGTCGTAAAGGTAATTGTTGAGATCGGTAGTTGATACAGAAAAGGATATTTCTTCTTTGCTGAAATCATCGTTTTCCGTGCCCTTGATTTGAACCGGAAGCCGTCCTTTAAGCTTTTCCTTCTTTTTGCTTTTGTCGCTATAAATGTAGACAAACCCATCCCAAGTCGGCTCTTTGTCGTTGTCCGCAATAAACTGGTCGAGAAAATCGGATACAACGACGCTATCCCTGACAGCATTAACAGATAGAGTTTCTATCGCTTTTCGATCCAATTTTATCCCTCCAATTCTTCTTTGAGCTTTTTTATCTGTTGCACAAGCTCAAACTTTTTCTTCGGCTGTTTTTCAGCCCGTGCCTGCTTTTCCAGTTTGGCAATCTCTTTTTCGATTTTCTGTCGGCGCTCATCGGCGGCGATCTGCTCATCAAGGGTATTGCCGTCTGCGATGCTCACGCCGCCGATGTCCACCACGATGTTTTTCCATACTTTATCGAGGTTCAAGCCCCGCAGTTCAATGATACAGCTTTCGGTGGGCTTCCAATCCGTCTGCATCAGCTTGGTATGGTAGATCGCCAGCTTGCTTTGTCCCTCGTATTCGAGAATAAATAAAATATTTTGAGGTATCAGTTTTGATAGAATAGCTATGTTTTTCTCGTCAAAATTTTTCTTTTTAAGCGTAACAAGCAACACAAAAAAGTTTTTAACTTCTTCACCGGCAGGGATGTTTATCTTGTCCGGCGAAATTTCATTGACAATAGCTATTCTTGAAATATCAGCATCGATTTTTTCCTTTGCCGCTGTATTCATTTGGAACTTCGCATAGACAGCCTTCTTCGGAAGCTGCTTGCTCATTTCTGTGCTTTTGGGTAAACCAAGCATTCTGATTTTCACCTCGATTTAATTAGTTAGGAAAGTTAGGAATTAGGAGTTAGGAGTTAGGAATTCTCTTTTAAGGTTTTGGTTATGCTGGATAACATTTTTTTCAGTTCGATGCAATCGGAATTTATTGAATCAAACTCCGGCTGGCTCAAATATTGTGCTTTATATAAAAGTTCCAACCAGTAGGCAGTTTCTGCACACTCTTTAAATGCAATATACATTTTTGCAAGAAAATCTTTGTTACTGCAAGCACAGTTTGCTTCAGCAATATTCGCACCAATACTTGTTCCGCTTCGCAATACCTGTTTAGATAAAACAAACTCTTTCTTTTCTGCACAAAGATACTTGTATAGTGCAATAATCCTCAAAGCGAAATTCTTACTCTTGTCAAAAACAATACTCTCCTTCATTCCTAACTCCTCACTTCTAATTTCTAACTTATAACTCCTAACTCGTCATTTCTAACTCCTAATTACAAGAAAGCTTATCAGCTCAAAGTCGTCCAGTCCTTTGATTTCGTTTGACAGGAAGCTGACCTGACCGCCGCCTAAGAAGCTGTCAATATCGCTCTCGTCCTTTACTTCAATGATGGAAGCAATGGCATCGCCGAGTAACTTTGAAAGTTGCGCCATATTCTTGCCGTCACGGGTTTCTTTGTTAAACGGCTTGTAGGCTTCGGGAATCGGCTCTGTTTTTCCTTTGCAAAGAAGCCGCATTTTATCCAGCATTTCTTTAGGAGAAAGGTGATCGCAAATAACCTCACCGTCATTTCCTATGTATACCATATAGAATGGATGCAACCGATTTTTGTTGTTGATATTTACACTGTCGGAACGGTTTTTTAGAACGTATATCACTCCGGCAGGTGCATCCTCGTTTGCTGTAACAACAGAGTGCAAGCCAAAAGGAGTTTTGTCAATGTCCGGGTGGTATTTGATATAATCGAGCAAGTCAAGCCTGAATTCATTAAGACCTAAGTCCATTATGGAAATACCCGTTGTCATATCTTCAATATCAACAACCTCGTCCTGCAATTTTTTGAGTTGCGCTTTTCTGTATTCAAGATCAGTCTTTTCTTCATCGCTGAGCAGATTGTCATCGCCCGTAGCGGTCATATCCACGATTTTCATACGGGTTTCAACTTTGGCTTTCAGATTGATATAATCGTCAAGTGTTACATCAGGCCAGAAGTTAACAAGCTGAATTACTTTGTTTTTGCTTCCGATACGGTCGATTCGTCCGAAACGCTGAATTATACGAACAGGATTCCAGTGTATATCATAGTTTACGAGGTAGTCACAGTCCTGCAAGTTCTGACCTTCCGAAATACAGTCTGTTGCAATCAGAATGTCGATGTCAACTTTCGGTATACTGTCAAATAAATCTCTGCCTTTAGAAATTGGCGAGAAGCACGTCAATACTGTATTTAAATCAGCATGGAGTTTCGGGCAGGTTGTCCGTCCTTCTACCGAGCCGGAAATCATCGCTGTATTAAGTCCGAAATTCTCTTTGACGTAACGACTGACGTTATCATAGAGATAATCTGCTGTGTCAGCAAATGCAGTGAATATAATCAGCTTCTTGTTTCCGCCATTGATAGGGTGAGTTATTTTATTGTTAATCACCCGGAAAAGTTCTTGCAGCTTCGAGTCGTGTTCCGGCGTTATATCACCAATCATATAAGTAAGAAGCTCAAGAATTTCAGCATCTTTTTCAAGAGTATCCCGCCATGATACATAGTCCATATCAGCAAGGTTAATCTTGACCTTCTTGCCAAAAGAAAACAGGTCATTCGAGTTTTGATCCTCGGCATCAAACTCGTCCATATCGGAAATATCCGTCAGATCGAGGGTCGTACCGGAGTGTTTATCAAAGCGGTCAATCGTTTCTATCGTGCTGTTTATCAAATCTTTGATGCGGATCAGTGTTAGATTGAACGAGTATACCGAGCTCTCCATTCGCTTCATAAGGTTAATGGCGGTAAGACGACGGATGCCTTGCTCACGGTTCGCCTGCGTAAAGCCGACATTGACCTTGTTATCTCCGTACAGTTCGGCATACTTCTCCATCTTGCTCGGCAGAATGTAGTGTGTCGGTGTATAAATCGTCAGTGTCAGGAGCATAAGCTGCTCAAAAATCTCGTTGTAACTGATTGCTTTCTTCAGGTCGGTAAGATGCGGACGAAGTGAGATCGGCTTTAGCCTTGTCGGGAAAGTGCCAATGTCCGCCATATCGTAGTACTTCTGAATGTGTTTTCTTGAACGGGCGATGGTCACGCTGTCCAGCACTTCGAAGAAGTCGAAATCAAGCATTTTAAGCAGGTTTTCGGTCGTGCGGTCGCACGGTTCCCACTTGCTCCAGGTGTTGAATGCTCGTTGTGCGTTTTTGAAAATTTCATCGATGGAACGGGTAGTGTTGAGCTTTTCGTCTATGTAATCTGTATGCCCTTCATACGCAAGGGCAAGCTGATTTTTCAGATCATTGAAGCGGTTATTGACTGGCGTTGCAGAAAGCATCAGCACTTTTGTTTTAACACCGGCACGAATGACCTTCTTCATCAAGGTAACATAGCGATTATCCTTAGTGTCCTCGTCCGGGTTCTCAACCAGCTTACCGCCGTTACGGAAATTGTGAGATTCATCTATAACCACAAGGTCATAGTTACCCCAATTCAATCTGTCAAGATCAAGTCCGTTTGATGTGCCGTGGGTGCGGTTTAAGTCAGTATGGTAAAGCACATCGTAACGAAGCCGGTCGGCAGCAATGGGGTTATTGACATAGTTATCTTTATAAGTATTCCAGTTGTTTGTCAGCTTCTTGGGGCAGAGCACAAGAACGGACTTGTTGCGGTTTTCGTAGTATTTAATAACGGCAAGGGCGGTAAAGGTTTTACCAAGACCGACGCTATCCGCAAGGATGCAGCCGTTGTATTTTTCAAGTTTATTTATGATGGCGAGGGCAGCATCCTTTTGGAAGTTATAGAGCATCACCCAAATTTTGCTTTCCTTGAAACCGGTCGCTTCGTTGGGCAAAACATCTTCGGACACATCTTCCAGGAACTCGTTGAAAATGTTATAAAGCGTCACAAAGTAGATGAAATCGGGAGAGTTCTCGTTGTATGCGGCGGTAATGCTGTCAATTACTTCATCAGTAACGACTTGAAGCACCTTGCTGTCATTCCATATCTCATTGAAGTCAGCAAGCAAAGTGCGGGCAAGGGACTCATCTTTCACGATTGTTGTGCTGATTACATTGCCTTTTTCGCAGCCAAGCTCAACCGTTGTGAAGTTGTTGATAGGCGTATAGCCTACACCGTCAACTACGATTTGCCCCTGAATGGATTTGTCGCTGACATTTGACTTGAAAGTGACCTTCTGTCTGATCCACTCTGCACACTCTCGTGCAATGGCTTTTTGGGTCAGCTCATTCCTGAGCTTGATTTCAAACTCTGTTCCGTAAAGGCTTCTTTCACGGGTCAGGCGAGGAATGTAGAACTCACGGCGTTCCTTTTTTGCCTTTTCGGTCACGAAGGTCGGAGAGGTAAAAATAAAGCGGAGTTCCCCAATCTGTGAAAGCTGATTCTTTAGCTCCTGAAAGGCATAGATAGAGAAGCAAGCCGCCGCAATGGAGATTTTGCTGCCTTGCTTTATTTCCACTGATAAGTCATCCTTTAGTGTTTTTGTTGTATTATTTATTAGATCCATTTTTCATACCCATCCTAATTTCCCGACTGGCATTCACCATATATAATAATCAAATTGTTTTTACTGATGAAGGCTGGTTTTAATTACTCAACAGTAAAAAATATAACTCACTATTTTAATTTATTATAGCACATTTCCGCTGTACTTTCAATCAGATATAATGGAAATAAAATAATAAATCTAAATTCTGTCAAATGTTAAGTAGGATACGCTTATAACATACCAACAATCTCACCTGACTTCGATTTCTTTTTAGGCAATCTTGATAACATTTAAATTCACCTTTATTATTTATATAGAATTCTACCACCACATCTGTCCCATAAACTGTGCAGCTGCGTCACCGTGTCGCACTTCCTAAAACATCAAAGAAAGAGCAGTGCGGTTACTCAGCAAATACATCTCTCATAATCTTCACAGAGCAGAGCACTCCCACAATCCCAGCAAAAGAAAACTGCGCCACAATGTCGCACCCATAAAAAACACCTTGCCACAGCACAATCCTGTAGCAAGGCGTAAGTTATTCACAATTCAAAACTGCACGATATTAACTTATGTCGCACCATTTTGCACAATTCCGGGACAAAAATTACTGTAATTTTCACCAATTGTTTTTTGCTGTTTCCGCATTGACAAAACAGGATTCATAAGCTATAATTGAAAAAGGAGTTAAATAAAAACACTCCCGCAGGAGTAGGGCTTTACCAGAGCCTTACTCTTATCCTCAGACGATGGTGCAACATCAATCTGATTCGCAGAAGTGCTTTGTACTGTGCTTATTATAGCACAGCTTACATACATTTGCAAGGGTTTTCAGATGCTTTTCCACGCACGTCTGAAAGCTCTTGTTTTTTATGATATACAAGGCGTAAATCCGCAGTGTATATCCCCACCTGCCCAACCAACAAAGGCAGTACAAATTGAATACCGGTTTTGCCATAACAAGACTTTGCGAAGAGCCGTTCCGACGGCAAGCGAAGAAAGGGCGGATACCGAACGTAGCTGTATTGCTGTAATTCGTTTCGGGTGCGTCAAAGTCAAAAGTAACAAAGTACCGTTCAAAATGTAATCAGCACGGCGGAGTAGTTACAGCTACTTCGCTGTGTTATTATATTTATACCTTTAAGGACACTACAAATGCAGTATCCTTAATGGTGTAAATATATTCTGGAGCTAATACCCGGATTCGAACCGGGGACCTCATCCTTACCAAGGATGTGCTCTGCCGACTGAGCCATATTAGCAAACTCCTGACGGTTATTAATTATATCATACCATATCGACTTTGTCAAGGAAAATTTTCGAATTTTTAACTTCGATATACCGTAACGGTTTTATCAACGGTCAATATGTCGTAAAAATCAAACAAACCGCATTGTTGTGCGGTTTGTAGCTGGTACGGGTAACAGGACTTGAACCTGCACGCTTTCGCACCAGAACCTAAATCTGGCGTGTCTGCCAATTCCACCATACCCGTATATAAAAACGACGCTGAAAAACTCAGCGTCGTGTGGCGGAAAGAGAGGGATTCGAACCCTCGAACGGGTATTAGCCGTTACACGATTTCCAATCGTGCGCCTTAGACCAGCTCAGCCATCTTTCCACGACTTTAATATTTTATCATATCCCCGAAGAATTGTCAAGAACTTTTTTCAAATGTTTTCTTATTCCTTCATGCGTTTGCTTTATTTTTTTGAAAAATTGTGTCCAATCCTCTTGACAAACACAATATGTTGTGGTACAATTGAGAAAACAACGAAATGTACTTACTGCTTTTATATACAGTAAATTGAAAGGAAGATTGTTATGGTAAAAGTAAATGTAAAAAACGGCACACTCGCTCAGAAAGAGATCGACGCTTACGTTCAGTATGCTATCGAAGCTAACCCCGGAAAACTGGTCACCGAGCTTGATATAGACATTGACGGAGATTTTGCCAATCTCACATATCATTTTGGCGAGATACCCTTTGACCGCATACGCCGTATCACAGGTTACCTTGTAGGTACGCTTGACAGATTCAATAATGCAAAAAAGGCTGAGGTTGAAGACAGAGTAAAGCACAGCATAGCGCCCGATGTCGAAGACGATATTTATGTTACGGCTTGATTTGTCGTTGACAGTAAATTGACAGAATAAAAAACGTTATTCCGTCCATACTTTTATTGGAAAATGAAAGTATGGGCGGTGTTTTTTTGTATTACAATAAGGTTGAAATAAGCGGTGTCAACACAGCGAAGCTGAAGGTCCTCAAGGAGTCGGAAAAAACCGAATTGCTAAGGCAAATGCGCAACGGCGACCCGACAGCCAGAGAGAAGCTGATAAACGGCAATCTGCGTCTTGTTCTCAGCGTGATACAGCGTTTTTCGGGCAGAGGAGAAAACCCCGACGATCTTTTTCAGGTCGGATGTATCGGCCTGATGAAAGCTATCGACAATTTTTCAACTGATTTTAACGTCAGATTCAGCACTTATGCCGTGCCAATAGCGTATGGAGGGTGAAAAGGCACTGTTACTGCGAAATGACAAGATACGAAGCGATTGAAAGAGCAATAGAAATTATAAGCGAAAAAGAAGGCGTTGAAACTAAAGCCGAAATATTGAAAAATTTGGAAAAAGTGAAAATGCTCCTAAAGAACGAATGGACTAAGGATGGTATATTTAACAAAATTAACCAGTGGGTAAACGAACACGGTAGAAACCCATGTTATTGCGATTTGTTACAATATGATGATATGCCCAATCCTATAGCTATTAAAAGGAATTTTGATATGTCCGCAAGAGCTTTTCTCAATTTATACTATCCATATACAAAAAAGAAAATCGTTACCCGCATCAGTTTAATGACAAAAGAAGAATTGGCTAATTTATTCATAACTCAATTTAACAAACACAAGGTACATAGTTCCAAAGAATATAATGAATTTAGAGATGAAGGAACTCCTACTTGGATAACGATAGCGAGGAATCTTGGGTTTACACGGTGGTGTGAACTTATAGAATATACAAATGTTAAAATTAGGAGAAGAGAACCAATAGAAGTACATCGCATAATTACAGTAAAGCATTCTGTTCCTCTTTATGAAAAATTGGAGCAACTATTAAAAGAGCGAAAGTAAAAAATGGGGCAAGAGAAACAAAATCTCTTACCCCTTATTTATTAGCCCCAAATTGTAGGGCTAATTTCTCTAAGAATAAAACCTATTACACCACCTGTAACCGCAGCAAGTACAATTTGGATAATTGCATCAACCCATTTTGAACGTCTCTTAATAGGTTCAGCTTTAACCTCGGCAATTTCCTTTTTAACAGTCTTAATATCTTCTGTATTTTCATCAAGTTTTTTGTTTGTATAACTCATGCTTGTACAGATTTTTTCAATATTGGCATTAATCTGATATATTGCCTTATTACTTTCCTGAAGTTCTTTTACATCCGTTTCAAGATTATCTATTCTATGAGAACTTGATTTCTCTCTCTGCTCAACTTCAGTTACTTTAAGCACTAAATCTTCGTGTGTCATTTTAATACCTCCTTTAATTTTTTATGAAGGTATTAAATTTTTCAAAGGCTGATTTGCCATATGTAACTATTGATACAACTAAAATGGTTGTACAAATCGCAACTACATTTATAACATCAAGTGTCTGATTTACTGTTTCATCGGTGACTATTCCGCAGTAATTGATTATAGGTATAACCATAGACAAGCCCGTTACTAATGTAGCCAATCCAACAACGGCACATAAAGTATAAAATATCCCCAACAAGAATTTCTTCCAATTAAAAGATATTTTTTTCTTTTTGGCAAGTGCAACACCAAACAAAATATCAGATACTCTAAACAAAACTAAAAGCATTAGACATAACCCCACTGTTTCTAAGTTCTGAATGACCGTTTGAAGAATTACATTTAATCCCATACCTTTCCCCTCCATTTCTTTATAAAATAAAGGCTGTGGACTTTACCACAGCCTTATTTCTAACTTTTACTTATACAAAATTTCGTTTACTTTTGCTTGCACTTTGCTATAATCATAGCCTTCAGCGGTAAGTTTTTTCTTACGTTCTTCGCCACAACCATAGTCGCCACGAATTACCTTTAATGCGATCTGCTCTGTTGTGAGTTTTTTTGTTGTAGGTTTAGGCTTGACCGTTGATGAATGATTATTTTTGTTACCCGTAGAAACAGTGGAATTACTGACTTTACAATCTGAAGTCTTAACCCACCCAGTACAAATAGAATTTCCTTTAGGAGTAGTTATACGAATACGGTTATTTATAATTCCATTAGAATGGATATAATAAGTTCCCGTGATTGTATTAGCTTTAGTATTCGTAGTAGCAGATCCATACAGAGAAGCCTTGTTTAAAGCAACTTTAGTTCCTGTAGTTAAAGTTTTTACTACAGATGTAGCCGTTGAATTTGTTGTATTCTTTTTGCTTGATGTATTTTTATAAAAACTCTTCTGTCCTAAAAGATAAGGAAGAGGATCAACATAGTTCTTCCCGTCATTCACATCAAAATGCAAATGAATACCAAAACTATACCCCGTTTCTCCTTCGTGTCCAAGTACCGTACCCGCCTTAACTTTCTGCCCGATTTTGACTTTAATACTGCCATTAACCATGTGTAAATATCTTGAATACATACCGTTTTCGTGTCTGATTCTTACAAAGTTTCCAGCAGTATAGACACGTTCATCGTGACCGGGAACACCATCCTGTACATATACAACTTCCCCATCAGCAACGGCTATTACATCACAAGTACCCCCAGCATTGTTTATTAAATCTATACCGTGATGATCTGCGTAATCAGGTTCTCTTGTACCATAATCCCAAGTGCAATATTCCTGCTTAGAAGCAAGAACGTGATTTTTTACGTTTTTAAGTAAGTATGACATAAAAACACCTCCTATTACATTTCTACAAACTCTTCAATTTTCATCATATCAGCAGGTGAAATCTTTATATCTTCGTTTGCAAGATTGACTTTTTCTGCTGTAATATCAACATTGAGAGAAAGCAATTCAGTTATATCTTTATTCCACGAATCCTTGTTTTCGTCAAGAATTGTGTAACTGTCATCGTCATTTTTCTTACCGTATTTTTTAAGCAACTTTTCCTTTTCCTTTTCGAAAATTTCAAGTTCTACGTTAATCTCTTTTATAAGTTTAACGAGTCTGAACGAAACAACGGGGGAAAGTTCCTTGTTTGTTATCTTACTGAATACGGGAGTAGCGTTAATTAACGTTGCAATTGTTACGTTCATATTTTTAAAATCCTTTCATTCTTAATTCTCACGAATCATTATTTTGCATCCTGTACTTCATACACTTCAGTTTGAAATGCTGTATAGTCAGCTCTTACGGTAGCCTTGTTTGCTTCATACAGTTCAGCATTGGATATACTCATATTTATCTGTGCTGTATCATCAGCACGAATAGTAGCGTTAAAATACGCTACTATCTGTTCTGTTCCATCCTCTCCGATGACATAGCTTGTACCATCGAAAGATATTGTTTTGTTATTTTTCAACATTGTTATTCTCCTTTCAGTTCTTTGACTTGATTTCTCAGTCTTTTTATCTCTTCCCACATAATAGGAATAAACTGTTCATAAGCAAGTGCATACTGACTGCCATCGCCGTGTATATCACAAAATCCTGCAAAGTCGTCTGTTGTAAGCCCGCATTTTTGTAAAGCGGATAAAACATCCTGTGCAATAAAGCCGTAGTTTTTAGCGGTTGACGAATCACCATTGTAGAAAAATGACTTTCCGTCAAGATAATCAAATAAATATTCAGATCCGCTCGGCAAGTCGGCTATATGATTTTTAACCCTTTTGTCCGATGAAACAGTTATGGTACGATTAGCTGTTATGGAATTCGTACCGCTTATTGCAACTTCCAGTCCGTTGATTGATACTGTTGATGTGCTGTTGCCAACGCCTACCGTTTTTAACACACCGTCATATCTTTGCTGAAATCCGACAATAGATGTGTTATTATACTTGACACCTATTTTGGTTATTCCCGGCATAGTGAACAAATTTTGACTGAATTCTGCCATTTTTATCATAGTGCCATCAACTGTGCCTTTTGTGTAGAACTGAATTAGCCCAGTCGCCCCACATATTATTCTGGTATCACCGGGAATGTTTGTAGTTCCTATGTGGAAATGATTGGATTCAGTTAAGGCAATTAACCTCACAATGTTTCCACTGGTATCTCTGCTGTTTAAATAAGACCCATTTGCAGTAATAAGACCTTGCTTGTTTATCATAACGTAAGAATCATTATTATGAGACAATGCAGAACTGCTCATACTACTCACCTTAAAATAGGCTTCGCCACTTTCACTTTCGAAAGCAATTCCGCTAGTTGCTTGGTATATATATGTTCCAGTATCTGTTCTAGACGAACCGTCTTGTGATGTGTATATATTGCTAAAACTTATCTTCCCTTCTGATATGCGAACAGTCTGTTTAGTTGATCCAGAACCTGCCCCCATTTCGTATTCGCAAGCTATTCCTTTATTGCCAACTACTAAAAGGTTGGATAGAGTTCCGGATGTAGCATAAATAGTTCCACTAACAGAGACATTGCCTTCTGCGTCTATGGAGAAATTTTTGCTATCCAAAGTACCATCGTTAAGTGATATTCTCATACCTTTAGTATCTTTTTTGTAGCCATTGCTTTGGATTATTCCCGCTTTAATAGTTCCTAAATTCGCTGATATTGCGTCCAACGTATCAACATCTATTTTATTAGATTTTATAGCCTTAGCTGCTATTGCGTCTGCCGTAATAGTGCCTGTGTAGATTTTTGCACCATCTATGTATGTCTTATTATTGTTATAACACCAGTTGGCAATTGAATTATCCAAAATCTGATTAGTCGTATCTTCAGGCGCAGGAGTCCAATCCGTTGCAATTGTACCTTTTTCGAGTTTGATTCCGCAAATCTCTACGGATGTTCCCACATTAGCAGGACGTAAAACTATTAACGGGGCGGTGAAGTTGTTGTCTGATAATGGCTTGTTACCTGCCACCTTAACTATCCTTGTCCAATCAGAAGCAACAGTGAACAAAGATGTAGTATCAGCATCTCCACTTCTGCTATAGCATTGTGTTGCTATGACACATGAGTCTCCGCTAACACATCTTGCCCAAAATGAAACAACATATTGAGTTCCTTTCTTTAAAGGAACATTGTCTTGAACAACTCCGACTTGCGATGATGCGTTGGTTATTGAAAGTTTGACTCCGTTGAATATCCCAGAGAAATCAGTTATATTGGTTGATTCTAAATCACCTGTGCTAAACTTTCGCCACTGAGACTTAGTGTACCCCCCAGTACCTATTGTCATAATACTCGTTCCGAGTGATATGTTCCTTCCGCCAACCGACAAATTATTTATGCTGTCTATTGAGGATTTCAAACCACTGTCTAATGAGCCTATAGAAATTGCTCCTGTTGCAATTTTGTTAGATGTTATTGAATTTGCTTGAATCTTGTCTGTCGTTATGCTACCAGTATGTATTTTGTCAGACGTTATAGTTCCATCTATTAATAAACTTCCATCAACTTTTACATTTGTCTTAATGTCAAACACAAATTTGCCGTCAGAGTTTTTAATAAATTTTATATATTCTTCATTGTTACCGACAACGAACTGCCCATTAGAATCCATATAGACACCATCAGCAACGCTGTCAACGCTTGTTTTTAAGATATTGTGAAAACTGCCACCTACTACATTCCCGTCAGTATCTAACAAATCCTCAATTTTAAATGAGGCAATTGTAGCTTTAAATGCTGTCAAATCACTTACGGCTATTTTATTTGCTGTTATAGATTCTGCAATTATGTTTTCGCCGTGTATTCCATTTTTTAGTTTTTCTTGTTCGTTAGCAGGCAGCTCTTCAACAACTGCCTCTCCTAATGCTGTAACATTGAGCTTGTAATATAGACTATTATTGCCTTTTATAAGCAACCTGTCAGTCATTAGCGTTCCAGTCTTTATGTTGCTGGCATCTATCTCTACAGCACATAGTTTGCCTGTTATCTTGCCATCCTTCACAGTAAGATCGGTTATCAAACCAGTATTTGCATATAGATTTTTGATTTGAGCGTCTGTAAAATCTGCAAAGTCTGATTTAATAAAATCTGCCGTTAATTTAACTATAGTAGCTTCGTTAGCAGATATGTTTTTATAATTAAGTTCATCGAATTTACCTTTAAAGACGGTAGAATTAGAGATTAAATTCAGTAGTTCAACCGACAGTTCAAGGTCGTCCTTTGACTTATTATTGCTAAGTGTTATGCTGTTTTTAGAGGCACTTATAGCTTTGTCGAAGATATAACTAAAATCGTTTCTACCGTCTTTGCTTGTTGTCATATTGCTAAATTCAACAGTCAGATCGTTTGTTTTTATGAACGGATTATAGCTAATACTTATCAATCTGAGTTTTGTGAATACGCCTTTGCCAACTTCAAGAGTAATAAAATTCCCAACTTTAAAATCATCATGCCAACAGCTAAATTCGTCCATAGATAGAAGATTGTCTAAGCTACAGCTAAATGTGTACTGAGGGACGCACAATTCGGAAAGCTCTTTCTCTGCATCATCGTACAACTCTTGCTCAACTTCAAGTCTTTTCTCAAAATTATCAAGTTTTGTAGTAAGTATATTTTCGTTGGTGTAGTCGGTATCGTGGAATAACAGATTGACTATTTGCAATTGGCTGTCTGTAAACCATTTGACAAAAACCCCATTAACATTTCTTCCACCTGTTATACTCATATTATTGCGAATTGTTGCAAGACTTTTACTTAAGGTGTCACGGTTGTCTACAAGATTATCTTTCTGCGTTTGAAGTTCAGCAGCTTTGCTTTTAATGGCTTTTATATATCCGTCTAACTTTTTGTATTCGTTATGATACTGGTTATAAGTAATCTCATTATCGCCATGAGATGCCTTTTCTTCTTTTGTTAACTCACTCCAGTCCTTTTGATAGGCTTTAAGTGTAGAGATTTGATCCTCGTAAGACGACTGTTTTGCTTTAAGTTCTACAAGACCATACAAATCCCAGTCCGTTAGATAGTCTTCAAAGTAGTCTTTTTTTTCATCCTTTGTTAAGTCAAAGTTTTCGATTGCTATCTCAATATTTGGAATAACATAAGTAATTATCTCACGATAGGTTTCCTTTCCTTGCCCATCCAAATCGTTCATATAAGCATCGTGGTCTACCGTTCCGTCAGCCTTTAGACGTGAGGGAATATAGTCATCGAGATTGCCAGTATATTCGGTCTCTCCTGCTTTAGGATGAGTATTCTGTGCAACAATTTGAAATTCCTTAATAAGAGAGTTGTAATATGTCAAATTCTTGTTTAACTCGTCAATGGACATATTGTCCCAATTATTTAACACTCCGTTTGTAGGAACTTTGTTATCAATCTCGGAAATTTGCTCGATATAGCCCTGATATGTTGTTACATCACTGATATAACTATCTCTGTTATCATTACGAGCCTTTTGCCACGTTTTAAGAGCGTCTATCAAATCCTGATTCATATAACTCAGATTTGAATAATAATCAAGGTTAAAAATATGCGTATCACCATAGTTAATATCAGCGAAATTAAGAGAATCTTTACCCTGTACGTTTATGCGAGTATAAATATTGTCGCTATCACACTGCACGTTAACGCTATTTAGCAAGTTTCTTTCGGCAATCACTATTCCCGTATCATTCCCTATATGATTTTCAGAGTACGCAGACACAGTTTTGTTGATTGTGTCAAACGTAAAAATACATCTTGCCGTTGAAGATAAAGTTTTTGTCAAGAATGAGAATATGTTTTCATTAATATTATCAAACGAATAACGCTGATTTTTTAAAAAGTCGTCTATTGTTCCTACACTCCAACCCACTGCTTTTTCAAGCACCAAATCCAGTAGTGAGAGTTGTTTGTTTGTGGGATTATAGAAAGTGATATATTCGTTAGGATACCCTAAACTATTTATGTTGTTATCGGCTAACATTTCAAGAGAAGCTGTGGTAGATGTATTAACAGTAAACCCTACAAGATCTTTCTGCAATAGTTCTGTTGCTATTGAAACTCCTGTTACAGTCTTTGTTTCTTTGTTAATTTCGTTAGATATTTCAGGCTCTCTAATCTGAAAATACCCAATATCTTCGATATACACTTCCATAAATGCGTGAATGTTGTCGTACCCATTACTCTTAACACTCTCTCCGTCTCTCAATGTTATATATTTATCAACAGTAAAAGTAATCTCATCTAAATCGTTAAACTTAGTTGTATAGTTTATCGTGTTATAGTCAACCCCATTAAGCTGACACACTGGTACTTTTCCCGGCTTGCATAATATAATATTTTTCAGATTTTTCACCTCATTCCCATCTTAACGCTCTTTTTTGCGGAATTATATAATCTGCTTTAATTCCGTATCTTGTAGCTCGGCTACCATCCTTATAACATTCAAACTGGTTGGTCTTATATAACTCTGTTTTAATTTCAAACCAGTCCAAATCTTTTGCGTTGTCTATTCCGAGTGATTCAAAACTACAAAGGATGATCTCTCCGTTTGTGTTTATTCTGTAAATCATACAATTTTTGCAGTCAATGTAAACAGGGTCATCTATAACTCTAATAGTCATTGTTTTAGTGGTTGCTCTTTTTATTGGGAGCCTTTCAAGAGGATAACACCATTCCGTAGCCATCTTGCCCTTTTCTAACTTAATATTTGCAACTTCCATATAATCTCCAGCATTTTGAAAATTACGGAAGTAAACACAAGAAGCAGAGTAATAATTGTCTGAAGATGTCTTTTTGTCAGAAGTGTATGAAATATACTGCCACTCTGTTGTTAAGTCAAATTCCCCATACCCACTATTCTCCCCATTCAAAATTGTAAACGGAGCAAGTCTGCACTTAGCGCCATTAGCATTTGATCTTACCCAGCATGACAGCGTGTAATATTCTCCACCATCAAGCCTACATCCAGATTGGTAACAGGCTGACTGGACTTCAGTTATATCATTTTGTTGAATCTTTAACCCATTACCAGAACCATATACATCAATTCCAGTACTGCTCATATCTTCAACAGTCAATGTTGCTCCGTCACCATATAATTTCCAGTTGCCATTTAACCATCCGTTGTCGCCAACGACAACATTATCAGAACCAGTAGCTATATTTCTGTGTTCAAATGATATTTTATCCCCATCCACATCATTGATTGTTTCTTTAAGGCGTATCTTTTCTCCTGTCGCACCTGTAACTTTTATCAACGGATAAATAGTTTCATCACTATCACAGTTAATTGCAATAGTTTCCATATCATACAGTGTTTTATCTTTTATGATGTCATAATCGTAAGGACTATCGTTCTCAAAATGAACTTGAAATCCTTTAAGTCCACTGAAAATTTTGTATGTAACCTGAGTGAATAAACCTCTGTAGTTTGCTATCAAGTTATCATTACAGTCATAACTTGAAAACCATTTTGGCGTTCTTGCATTTGTTAAAAGTTTAGTAAGTTTTCTCTGCTCTTCGGTTGTAAAATCACTTTCATCTATCTTATAAATAAACAAATCGAAATTCACAACCTCGTTAAACAAGGAAGTAATATAATTCGGAGAGTATCTTTCAGAGTTCACCTCCCCCTTAATTATCTCTCTACCTAAATTGCCGTCAATCTCATCGAAACTGTCTAACACTCCGATTGTCAGTTCACTTCCAGGTAATAGTGTTTTGATTGATGTTCCGTCATAAACAAAATAACTCATAAGAAGCCTCCTTTCATTAAAAAATGTATACAATATATAGTGTTAAATCGCACAAGACGCACTATATGTAGATGTATTTTGCCGATAAAATTATAGTTTTATAATAATAAATCGTAGCCCCGATTTCTCAGAGCTACGACCGTATCATTATTATCTTTTATAACCTACTTTTCGCAAATCCTTCGTGATGTTTGTGATGACCGAATCTGTAATCTGTTTTTGATATTTCTTCAAGTCGTCCATTACGTTCCTATCCACATTGCCTTGTACTATTAATTGCACATCGCCTATAGAAACTGCCTTATCATAATTACTTGCAGACTTAACTATTGTTGACATTTTATCTGCCAAATTATCAATGGTAGGTAAAGCATACTTGAACGCTTTAAAGGCTTGTTCATTAAGAACAAATTCCCCAGCTTTAAGCCAAGCAACTCCGTCATCTCTACCTTTGCCTTTGGCAGAAATGACTTTGCCACCATCAGCAAAATGGGCTAAAGTATTGTTGTTATCAACATAGTTCAAATCATAGCCTCTTGCTTTTGCAATATCATCCAACAACTTACGAACAGATTCAATGCTGTTTTGCGAAAGAGCAGTAGCGTTACTTATAATTGTTCCCTCCGCATCCAAACACTTGTTGAGTGAATCTACAAACTTATCGTAAATATCTTGCAGGATTTCTTTCTGCTCATTCAATCCGTCAATCTGGACTTGATAGATGTGATCCGCCTGCGTATCAGCCAGATCCTCTTCTAAATCAGACAATTGTTCTTCCAGCAAAGCCTTTTGTGCTTTTGCTTCTGCCGTGGAAACACCGTTGAGTGCTTCTATTTGCATCTGCATCGCAGTTATATCTTTTGTCTTGCTCTTGATTGTCTTATCGTAATCATAATACTCTTTTTTCTTCTGTAACGCTTCCGACCGTGTGTCTATGAGTTCATTCAAGGCGTTTAATTCTTCTTGTGCCTGATTCTTGTATAAATCTTTAATGGCTTCAGTATAGTTATTAACTTCCGATGTAGCATTTTGATAGCCATCTGTAAGTTCTCTCAGCTTCTCGACATACTCATCATCGTTATACTTACCTTGCTTATGTGCTTTGTTAAGAGCATCAATTTCTTTCTTGTAATCATAAACACTCGACTTTGCTTCCTCAAGGTTCTTCATTGTCAAAGCAATTTTTGCGATGCCATGTTCGCTAAAACTACCATCATCGTTATAAAGAGCATCATCGTTAATCATATCCGATAAGCTACTTAAAGCCTTTTTAACATCTTCTATGTGTTGTAAGTCTTTCTCGTAATTACGGTATAACTCAATATCTCTTGCTTGTCTTTCTAATTCTTCGTTAGCTTTAAGCATTTCGTTGTAGGTTGAAGCACTCTGCAAATAGAGTTTTTGGTACTCGTCTGCATCAGATAATCTGCCTTCCTTTTTTGCCTTTTTAAATTCGTCTAAGTATCTATTGAACAGCTCCCTTTGGTTTGCTATAGCTGTGTCAGAGTATTTTTGACTTCTTATCTGGTTTGCACTTACTGTACTTTCCCCATTAATGTAAGAAATCCTTTCAATATAGGATTTTGTTTTTGAAACAATTGCTTCTGCAATATCAAGATATTCATTTAACCTATCCATAGGGATGTTGCGGATTGTAGCATTCCACTCAGCTTGGTTCTTATTATTTTCGCTGATTTGGTCGTCCACGTCTCTTAGCTTTTCTGTAAGTTCGTCATATCTTTCACTGCCGTACTGAACCGTTTTCCTTTCGTTGAATATGGCATTTCTTTCCTTTTGCAAAACAGTATTTTGCATCTTGGAAGCGTTAATCATATATCTGTAATAGCTATCGCCGGTCTTTTTGCCCTGTGCTTTGGCTAAGTCCATCGAGTTTTGAACATTAGTAATAGTTCTTTCGTGATTTCCAGCGGAGCGTTCATAATCAGAAATCTTTAAGTCGAATTTCTTGTTGTTGTTCTCTGCGATGGCTATTGTGTTTTGCCTTATGGCTTGAGAATTATCATCAATCTTTTCTTGATATTCCTGCCATTTAGCAGAGCCTTTTTGAACCGTTTTCTGCTGTTGCAATAGCATCTTATTCTGAGTTGACAAACTTTTATTCTGAGACGTCAGATTCCTATTAAGGTTGTTATAATCTCCTGCTGAGACCTTTCCACCTTTGTTTTCCTTGTAGCTGATAATGTCATTAATTTTGTCATTAGCAGTAGAATACTTATCTGTGATTCGCTGTTGTCTCTCGTACTTACTATCAAATTGCTGTAAAAGATAATCTTTTTTCTGTTCTGTTAAATCTGCAACATTCTGAGCAGAATCTATAGCTTTTTCCCACCATTTCTGATAATCTTGGATGTTCTTTATCAGAGTTTCGTCAGTAAGCTCATTAATGGAGAAATTGCCCTCACGGACTTTCTTCCTCCAACTCTCCGAAAGGTTTACACTGTTAGCTTTCTGTCTGTATTTTTGTTCAGCTTTCTTGTTCGCATTAATCTCATTCTGTGTGGCTGTTATAGCTTTGCTGAGATTTCTTTCGTTAGTGACGTTAGATATATAATCAGAAACTTTATCAAAGAATGATTTTGTTTTATCTGCAAGGCGATTTAAGCGTACTTCAATCCAGTCAAAGACTTCGTTTGTAGTTGATTTAGTCGAGTTCTTTTTACTGCTACTGTTAGCTACAAATTCATCCGCTTTATTAAATACCGCACTGCGTTTGCCAAATTCTTCGACAGCACTTTCGTAATTGTCAAAAATAGATTGTACTGCCTCTACCGTTTGTAGAGTATTGCTATTAACAAAATCTGTCCAACCATCTCTATATGACATTGCTTCAAAGTCATATAATTTATCAGCATCATAAACAGCTAACTTCGTTTGTTCCATCATAGCTGTTTTTGCTTGAGCCCAAGTCCTACAACTTTCAAGGTCTAAGCTGTAATTGTCAGCCATATAGTCGATGAATTTCTTTTCTAACCCACCTATATTTCTATAGTAATCTTCACTATCTTTAACTTTTGTGTTAAGATATGAAAGATAATTATTGAGTTCAGTATCAGTCAACTGTATTTTTTCTGCGATATTCTCTCTATATGCGATAGTGTCATTGTCATATTGTTTTTGAACATCTTTCAGTAAATCAGAAGCAGAAATTAACCCCGTCATATAGTCAGCTACAGAATTTTCCAATTCAGGATAGCTTGAAGAAATTTTTTCTAATGTTTCAAGAGAAATTGCACCGCTACTTGATATTTCATCCTTAACAGTGTCAAGCAAATCTTTTGCGTCAGATAGTTTAGAGATAACATCAGATAAAAAAAGAGCTTGCTTATCTATAGGGTTACTCATTTCATTTAAGATAACCTTTAATACAGATGCGAGTTGCTCACTTTCTTCAATTTTGCCATTAGCTAAATCAATGTTTGTTTCTATTTCCTTGATCTTCTTAGCAATTTCTTCTTCTTGTTGTGGATAACTATCTATATTTTTTTTTATTTCATCAACATTTAAGGCTTTATTGCTACTGAAATTAGACAATTGCCCCTTGAGCATATCTTGACTAATTATTCTTGCTTTCCCAACTTCTGCTAATTGACCTTCATATCTTTTTTTCTCTTCCTGAAGTTTCTTAATTTCATCTTTCTTGCTTGAAATATCTGAGTTAGTATTTTCAAGTTCTGTTTGTACAGACTTTTTACTTTCTTCAGTATATTTTTTCCTTGCTTCAGTTAAATCTTCAACGGCAATTTTGTAACCCTGTGTAGTCTGAGTGAATTTATCTGCTAACGAAGGGTCAATCTCCAATAAATCAGATACATCATCAAAAGACAAATAATCTTTGCTTTGCATTGTAGAAATAGCATTCTGAATTTTACTTATGTTCTTGATAGAAGTAGAATTGTCCTTGTTTATTTCAGCTATTCTATCAGCCAAAGTTTTTATTTGGTTGCCAGTATCACCGGCAGCAACGCCTAAGTCATTAACTCTTGCTATTATAGATGTTATAACATCGGCAAAAGTCTGTCCTTCTGTAAGAGTTTCGCCAATAGCTTCCTTGAATTTGTCAATGCCATCAACGCTATTAAAAGTATCTTCAGTAAGTTTCCCTGCTTTAGCGAGTTCTTCAAGTTTCTTAGTAACATCAGAGAACTCAGCAGAGTTATAAACTTCTGCAAAAGTCTTATTGCCAGACATCTTATTTACAATTGCATCATATCTTGCAATTGCTTCTTCAAGCTCTTTGATTCTTTCCGTATTCGTTAAATCGTCAGGATTAAGAGAGTTAAGTTCAATCTGCCAATCAGTATATCTTGCTGAAAGATTTGCTAAATATCCATTGTTGAACTCGTTTTCAAATTGGTTCTTGTCTGCTAAAAGTTTATTGTATTCTTCGCCTACTGGATCGTGAGTAGCAGTAAATTTTTCAAATTCTTCTACAGACTTCTTATATCTTTCTTGTGCTTGTTCAGTCTGAGAAAGATAATCCATTTGCTGATCCCAAGTGTTGCCTTGAATCACATTTGTAGCATTTTCGGCTAAAACAGAACCCCAAAAATAAGGAGTTGAAAGAAAAGGAAGAACCCAATCATACCATTGTGCGTTTGCATTATCTCCGAAATATTTGTTTAATGGGTTGAAATCAACTTGTGAATTAGCATAAGTCCACTTTGCTGTTTTGTCAGCACTTTTAGCATCAACTTCAAGTTGAGCTTTGTTCAGCCTTAGCTTTCTTTCAAGCTCATCGTTATAATCCTTTAATCTCTGTAATTCTGCTTCGTCAAACAGGTTTAGTTTAGTAGGGTTAATACTCTCAATAGCAGCTATTTTTTCTTTTGTGTCTTTAAGTTCCTTGTTTAAACTTTCTGTTTCACTCTTTAAGGACGAAATGTTGCTTTGGTAATTGCTCATTTCCTCCATACTTTTTTTATAAGCATTGACAAGATTATCAAATGCTGTTATAATAGTATTAATGGCAAATTGGATTGCAGCACCTACAACCATACCAGCAGCCATATTGCCTATGGTTGAAGTTATATTAAGGAATGCGTTTTTTACACCGTTGCCTACCTTTGGCACTTCTTTAAGTCCGGCAGACATTTGATCTGTTGACTTCTTTGCATCTCTTGCTTCATTAATATATTCTTGTGCTGCTACAGAACAACTAGATAGATTGGTTTTAAAAGCGTCAGCATGTCTTGCCCCTTCATCCATTGCTTTTATATAGTTCTGAATACCAAGGATGTCTTTCTCGTTCAGAGTGTTCCCTTGAAAAATCGAATAGAAAACCCCTTGCCCATTTGATAGTTTTTTTTTCATATCTTTTATAGAGCTATTAAAGATGGATATGCCCTTTGCCGCTCCTGTTAAATTATCTTTTGTGGTTTTGAATATCGTACTCGCCTTTGTGGAAAGGTAAATAATTTGAAACTAAGAGCTAAAAGCGGTTTAATTGCAAAATAAATAAAAAGAAGAAGGGAAAGTATTTTTGAATGATTTGGCTATGCCTTATTTTATTTTTAGCTTTTGGCGGAGCAATAAGCGGTGATAGTTCATTACTGAAAGCTATATGTAAAATAGTTCTAACAGGTGGGTCAGCAATATTTGTTCTTTGGCTATTCTCGTTAAATGTATATATTTCGATAGTTGTAATAATAATCGGAATATTAATCTTTGTTCTATATTTGAAGTTAAGTCCCACCAAAGACAATCGTACTACCAATAATTTTAGTACCCCTTGCGAAACTGAGAATTTTGATGAAGATTTAAACAAGAACGAAACAAACTATTCGGATTTTCAAAAAGAACTACAAGCACAGATGAAAACCCCTATACAAATAAATAACGAAAAAAAGGAAAAAACGCGCAACAATGCAATTTCGTGTGCAAATAGCACATATATTTTTATAAAAAAAGGCTGTTTAGAACAAGCAAAAAATGGTAAATATTCTGTTTATAATGGAGAAAAGAAAGTCATCTTTGATTATATTTATAAACGTTTGCCAGAATTTATAGGATGCGAAAGAAAAGTTGTTTATATAAATAAATCTATACTAAATCCTACAGGTGAATGTGCAAATAATGCCATTTTTTATATTAATGATAAATTATATTACGATACATTTATTTTAAGACTACAAGAATTGTCTCTTGTTGACGCAATTAAAATTACTCCTCTGATGATAAACAATAATAGCTCTGAAACATATACTTTGCCCTTTGCAAAAACAGACTATTTAGTGTTAAAAGAAGATTATAATTTTATTTTAAGATGTGAAATAGATTTTTAGAATGGAGAAAAAATAAAGATATGACAGTTATAAAGGCGTGCTATATGTGTGATAAATGTTTAGAAAGCCCAGAATATGATTTAGATTATGATGGGGGAGATTTTTTATGTCCTAAATGTGGATATAAAATGGTATATTGGGAAACCTGTGAAATTGATACTGAAACCAACAAAGTCGTAAATAGGTGGGTTGAACCTATAAGAAAAATGAATAATCCTTATATTTCATCGGGAACATCCGTTAAAATGAATCCTGTTGTTACCTGCCCCTACTGTAACTCTACAAATACAAAGAAAATTTCATTAACAGCTAAAGCAGTAAATACAGCTTTGTTTGGCATATTAGGCACTAAGAGACATAAGCAGTGGCACTGTAATAAATGCGGTAGTGAGTGGTAAAATAAGCATAAAAATAAGACACCTATTTTTAGGTGTCTTTGTTGTTTAAATAAGATTGTTTATTTTGACAACTCCTTATATAACTCATCCCAAGAATCTTCTTCTCGCCATTCGTCATCTTTCTTAATTGAAGGGTTCACAGGAGTTGTTGACTTAATTTTTATAATGTTGTTCTTTACTAAATCCTTCATCATAACATCAAGGTTATTAACATCTTTCATAGCTCAAAACCCCTTTCAATTTTATTTTGTTCTAAAAATATATTGACTTTCAAAGAAAAATATGGTATATTGTTTATTGCAGGGAAACCATCATCGAAATTTTCGTTCCATTTTGATAGATGTAAAATAGGCGGCAACCTCACATCACTAACATTGGTGGGAAGGAGGTTGAACTTACACACCTTTGTTAGAATACATATAGCAAAGGAAGTGAAACGTTACGATAGATACTTGTATTGGCATCTTTGGCTGTGTTTTAAATGCAGTTTCAATTGTAGTCCAGATAATAACGAGTAGAAAGAAGTAATCCGCCTAGTACCAGTAGGCGGATTAAAGTATTATAAGCTTTAAACACCGAGGTCAACCGTATATATGGTTTCCCTACACCTTGATTATACCAAATACACTTTGAAAAGTCAAGTAAAAACTTTGTGTATTTTTTTATTATATAATAAGAATTTTGTACATTAAAACAAATTCTTACATTTTTGTGGCGAAATCAAAAAATTTTAGATTTTAATCAGAAAAGAAACAACTATTTTTGTTAAAGGAATCGGTTATAGTGGTTACAACTTAATCTGTTTTTACGGAGAGGACACAAACGGCAAACCTTTAGAACTGTACAGCATATACAACAGTTGAATTTTCTTCTAATGGTTGAATGATGTTTTTAAAAGCGGTGTTTATCAGTGCTTGGTTGCCCGTAAGGCATACACACCTTTCCAATAGATATAAGAAAACCTCCCAAATAAATGGGAGGTTAGTTTTTTATTCACAGGTTACAAGAACTCTGTTTTTCAAAGTTTCTTCTATTTTGACAATATCAGAGAACACTATCTTAGAATTGTCGTTTTTAGCTATCTGTAACACCCTTTTAGCTTTTCTGATTATTTTTAATGCTTTGTTTTTCTGTATTCCTACAGGTGAACCATCAGAACTTTTGTATTCATAATCTATGTACTCCAAAGTAACGGGACACATATTTTGAATTAAAAAAGCCCTCTCTTTTCCCAAAACATTCGCAAATTGAATTGTATCGCAATGTTTGTATTTTTCAACTTTTTTGTCATATATTTTCTTATACTTTTCTACCCTTGAAGATATTGGGATGAACCAAAAAATATCATTTTCTTCATCTGTAAAGCATAAATAACATGGACGACCATGCAATCCGTTAGCATCGGCATCCTTGTTTTGCATCAAACTAGAATCAGGAAAATCAAGAAAGTATTGATCTTTAATATAATAAAAATGTCCTGTTTCCATTTTACATTCCCCAGAAAAAGAAGCCCAAGCTTAAGGATAGCCTGAGCTTCATCATTTGAACTCGACCTTATTTCAGTTGCGTATCGAGTAGCAACTAACATTTGAACTCGACCTTATTTCAGTTGCGTATCGAGTAGCAACTAACATTTGAAAGATTTTCTTTCGTTATCTGTATTATAACATTCTTCTAAAGAAATGTCAATAGTTTTTTGCCTGTGTTTATCAGTTCTTAGTTACACATAGGTGGGATTATGCTTTATTTACCAAGCATATCTGCAAAGTATTCACATAACTGAGGATTTCTTATCAGCACAGGACCGATAAGATGAGTGCCGTAGAAATTACCGTAATGAACGCCCTCTTTGTTGTCATCATTGCCGTTTCCGCTTCCCTGCTTTACATCAAACAGCGGTGAGGTGGCTCCGGTTGTAAGGCTCGCCTTATTCACAAAGCCTATTATATCTCCGCCACACAGCGAAGTAATACAAAGGCTGTCGGTAACAATCCTCTCTTTTCCTTCAATCGTTTCGTAAGGAAAGAATGAAAGTCCCTCGTGCTTTGTACCGTCACAATCGGTAACGCTCTGTCCGAACATCTCAAACGAATTGCCCGTTGCAAGAATTACCGTACCGTTATCAAGTGCCGCTTTGATGTTATCCTTATAGCCTTGCAGATATTCCAGTGCTACCTTCTGATTTCTCTCGGTCGCAGAGCCGATAAACACAAAATCAGCACCCGAAACATCTATCTCATCATCTATCGACTGATATTCAATTTCAACGTTCTGCCCTTTATTTTCAAGTGCTCTTTTCAAGCCGCATACATTGCCGTAATCGCCGTAAAGGTTGCACAGATCCGCAAATAAATGAATTATTCTCATACGTCCTCCTCTGCCTGCGTAAGCTCTACCTTTGACAAGAACTTCTCCTTATCCGAAAAGCAAGTGACAGTATACAGCTTGCCGAGCGGTTTAGCCGCAATTTCGTCAAGTGCCGCAGGAATATCCTCGTTCACAGTCACCTTAGCTATATCAATATCCGTATACGAAAGCCTTGTTTCAAGATCCTTTGCGTGTCTGCCGAGCAGATAAAGATGCTGTATACAATCAGCTTTAAGCACACCGTAGTCAATATCCCACAGCCAGCTTGTTTCACCTGTTGAATAACGACGGCTTACCGAATCTATTATTATGATTACCGAGCAGGGCTGATTTTTTCTTATGATATAATCATATACACGGTCGCTTGCAACGGAGTTTTCGTGCTTTGCGATAAGGAATGTACCTTTGTTCATACCAAGTTTGAACTGCAAAATACGTCCGCTCTTGAGGAAATAGTGTGACAGTTCGTCTGCTATGACATCACCGTCAATTCCGACAATAGAGCAAGCCGCAAAGCAGGCAAGAATGTTATATACGTTATAAACGCTCTTGAACAGCAGTTTTATCTTATATTTGCCGTTTATCGTAACAATACCGCTGTCATAATCGACATTCGTTACAGTGTACTGCGTATCGTGTTTTTTATGTCCGCAGTTGTCGCAGTGATAGCTTCCGATATGTGCATAGTGATAGTAGTCATAGCTCATTCTGTGCTTGCATTCGGGGCAGAATGCACCGTCATTATATACGCCGGTAGCGTGGTCAGTGCTGAAATCCTGCTTATCCATACCGAACCATATCACATTATCCCTGTCCTTGCCGTATCTCGAAACAAGCGGATCATCGGCATTGAGAATAAGCTGTGATTCGGGTCTGATACTCTCCTTTACCGATTCATAGACCCATTCGGGATGACCGTTTCTCGTAAGCTGGTCACGGTAGAGATTTGTAATTATATAGTGCGTAGGCGCAAAGAATTTAAATGAATACTTTGCGTATCTTTCGTCCGACTCAAGTAAAAGAACATCGCCCTTTACCTTTCCTCCGAATGTGCAGTTGGATAATATTATCGCTGTAACTCCCGCTATCTGATTTGAGCCTTCTTTATTCCAAATAACCCTTTTTCCCGATTTACGCATTACCTGTGCGATCATCTCAACGGTCGAGGTCTTGCCGTTGCTTCCCGTAACCGCAATGACCTGTTCGGGTAGTTTCACCCTTGACAGTACATCGGGGCAGATTTTAAGTGCTATATCGCCCGGCAGACTGCTACCCCTGCCGATAAGTTTAAGTAAACATTTCGACACTTTACAAGCAAGTATCGCTAAGAACATTCTCATACTTTATTACTCCTTATGTAGTATGTACTTATTATAGCACAAACAGAGAAGTAATTAAAGCGATTTTATAAAATTTTAGTCTGCTTGCCAAAATGCCGATATTGTTGTATAATTTCTGAGAATAAAGCAAGACGAATTTTTTGTGTTTTTTATTGTATAATTTGCATAGATGACAATATGAGTTATAACTTTCAGAGTTATCTAATAAAAGTAAGAACCCACCCAAAAGTTTGGGTGGGCTATTTTATTGCAATTTTGAAATTGATTACACCATACTCCAATCTTTTTCAAATCCTCTTGGAGCAAAAAAAACCTTTTATACAATTTGGGTTTCTTACACAAATTTGTATATGAGACTGTTCCCTAAATCCCGATGTTTCATAAATCGGATTGCCTTCAAAAAACACGCCTCTCACAGAATCAAAAGGACGCTCTTTATTCTTAGCTCTCTCTGCGTGCAAGTCTTGAATTACAGCACAATCTAAGTACCTCAACAACAAATCGGTGTTTCCTTTAATGTCTTTGTTTATGGGTATGGTTGCTTCTACAATTTCAAGTTTTGATACAAGTATTCCATATTGCTTTTTTAACATCTGGATACTGTAGCTGTCTAAAAGATTTAAACAAAATCCAAGATCAATTACAGCTCCAATAACAGCAGGTTCTTCAATATGTAATTTAGGATTTGTTCTTCCTGATTTAGCCCATTCCCAAGCCCTTTCAAGATTATGTTCCCAAAAATACATTCCGCTTCCAAGCCAATCGTACTCATTTTTGCTTAGTTTAAATGGTTCATGTTTATATAAAATTTTTTCATATACGCTCTTATCACAACCATGAAAACCAATTACAATGTTTGGAAGAGTAGAATACATGAGATGAGCAGATTCATTATTATTCATCTTCATGTCATTCCTTGCCACTATAAATAGCTGTTAGTTGTCCATCTTCATCCAAAATTCCAGCTTCCTGCAACTCTCTCAATATTGAAGTTCTATCAATTGTATAACCCTTTGCTTTGTTTTCTTGCACTTTTTTAAGTTCTTGAATCCTTGAATCTTGTTTTTTGATAAAAGCAATAGTTTCTCTATGTTCTATCTCTATTATTTTTTCAATAATTATTGCCATACTCTCATCCTTATTCTCTTTTTTAAACATACTATCACCCCTTATGGCTTATTATAACCCATAAAAAGCGGATTTAACGTCGAATTAAATAAAACTTATTATTGCCCTCCCAAAACGCAACGTTCATATCTTTTTCCTTATGCTTATAATAACACGGAAAATTGCGGTTGACAATACTTTGAACTATTTTTCGCCTTATTTTAACTATAATTTTGTGTAATTTGTGCATATTTCAATTCTCCGTTTGCTCATTTTGTACAGTTTTCTTACATATATATTATTCACGTTTTCTCTGTTTCTTTCCACTTACGGCTAAGAGAAGTCCTTGTCATTTTTAACGATTGACAAATCGTAGTACGGACTGTATATTATTATAGCATCGTTTCATATAACTATAACCGGCAGTTGTCAGTCTCTGAGGGCTTACCATATAATTTATTTAGGTCTGTCCCTGCGAACCCACCGAGTTTATACATTGTTACTTTACCTATTTAGTTTCCTTATAACAGGGTAGTAGTATAAGTTTTACGGTTTTCCTCGCATATTGTGCCTTCGTTTATCGTATGTATTCATACTTATCATAGTCTAAACTCCCCTATCGGAGAGAACTCCTATGATGTCGGTAATTTCAAAACAATTTGATTAGTATGCCACTAACATACTAATGCCGACATCTTTTATTCCGAGAAATGCTCCTAATCCTGCGCCTGCTGTGGGGAATAATCCAAAAAATCCTGTAATCTTGTCAAGACCATCGGCAAGGAAGTTTACAAAGTCAAGAACTCTCTTCATGTCTTCTGTATTAAAGAGATTTTGAGCAATTCCAGTACCAGTTTCAGATAAATGATTTAATTTATATTCTATGGAGTCCATAGCTACACTTAATTCTGCATCGGCAGAGCCAGCACTATTAGCCATATCATCCATTGCTTTTTCTGCTGCACTGAAATTTGACAATACAGCAGCACCTATGTTAGCCCTATGCTTACCAAACATAAGTTCAAGTGCCTCTGCACGTTTTTTATCGGAAAGATTGTCCCATACATCGCTTATTTCTTTTAAGATTTGGTATGTACTTTTGTAGGTGTTGGCATCTTGCATTATAGATACACCTGTTAAATCATAAAGATCACTCTTTATGTTTTGAAGTGTACCGTCTACTTCGTCGCCTTCTTCTGAGATTCCACGAAGTCGTAGTGCAACTCTATTTACATTTTAAGTTGTTCGCAATTCAACTTATTATTACTTATGGTTAGCCTTAAATTACGCTATGTATTTTTTTATCTCATTGGTTAAATAATTTTCCATATTGTCATATTCCCAATATGGAATTTCTATCAAGGGAATTTTATTATCTTTACAATATTGTCTTTTAATTTCATCACGCATTTTGACAATTGAATATTGATCCTCAGCCCAATTATCCCCTTTGCCCGCAAAGTCTACTGGATAATAGTGCTGTTGCCCCTGATATTCAAAAAGAATTTTATTTCTCGTATCAAAAGCATCAAACCTAAGTTTGTTTATATGAACACAATCTTCAAATGTGTATTGTTGTATCAAATTAAACCCCAATTTTTCAAGAATAGTAATCATTTTCTTTTCACCCATAGATTGATTGCAATAAGGACAGCCCTTGCCCCCTTTGTATAAAAAATTACAAGGAGTGGTTGCGAATATGTAATCATGTGTGCTACATTTAAACCTCATTTTAGCATGAGCATTAGTATACTTGCTCAAAATTGTTATATTAGGGTTAGTTTGATGAACTCTTGTTGCAAAATCTTCATCTGATAGTTTTCCAATTTCTTTCAGATGCTTTTTAGCACATTCGGGACATCCGGCAGTTTCATTCAGTAGATTGCTTGCGTAAGATTCCCATTCGCACCCATCAATAAGACATCTGCACTTAATGGGGTTGTGACTTCCACAGTATTCTCCAATAATCTCAATGTTTTTGTTTACCGCATTCATTTTCTTTTTAAATTCTACAGTAGTTATTCTGCCACGAGAATCCCAGTTTTTCTTATGTCCACATAGTTTGCATCCCCCACCATATAGCAAAGTGGATACATTCCCATCCCATTCATAGCCATCAATTTTACACCTGCATTTTACTTTTGTACCCCAATTTTTATAGTCAGATAAAATCTCGATGTTAGGATTAATTCTTGCCATTTCTTCTTTAAAAGTTTCCTTTAATTTGGCATGATTGCAAAATTGACAAGGGTTTTTATTGTGGACAATTTTCTCTACAGGTAAAATTTGTATTCCTTTTTCTGTATGTTTCTTACAAATGAACTTTAACACCCTTCTATTTTTAGAATTATATAAAAAGTTATCGAGACAGATATAATCTAAATCTTTTTCCTTACAAACCTGTTTTAGATAACGTTCTGTATATTTTAATGTCCCCATATTATAACTAGCTGTTTATCCTTTCTGTTATCTTTTTAATAATAAGCAAAGCGTTTTATTCTTACTCTATTTTCATACATCCATAAACCTTGGAATTTGTTTCTTTACACACCGTATAGTAACACCTTTTTTAAAAAAGTCAAATCAAAAACTTTACTTCTAAAGGATATTTTAGCCTTTGTTACTAAAAATGCTCCTTTTTAAACAAAAATTAGTAAAACATTTTTTCGTTTTATACTATTTCAATTATCATAAGTAATAACTCATATTTTCACATGAGAATAGACTATTTTTTAACCACACTATTATTAATAGTAGCAGTCATACCTTTTCCATTTAAGAGATATTCTCTCACTCCATTTGCGATTGAGCCGTACTCCTATTGATTTGGATATTCAGGATTTCCACCTTTATTTTATATCTAACTTTGTTAGCTTTTCCAAATCCCGACATGGGGATAGTCGTTGAACCTTTACCCTCGTCTTATCTGCCGTATGATCTACGGATTACGTTAGGGTACTTGGCTGCAAGAACTACGATTTTCTTCTTATACTTAGGGTTTCCCCATATATAAATCCTTATGTTTTTTCCGCTTTCGCACCATCATATAGTAGTTTTCCTCTATATTGTGGTATAAGGCTTTACGTTTTACCTGCAATTAAATATGTTTCCTATGCACATTTCTGTACATAAAGACAGTTTATGTTTGTCTTAAATCCATTGCCAACGTTTTCATCTTGTGTTATTTCAAAAGCAGCAGTTTCAAGGGCTATTGTTTCTTCTAAAGTGTTGTTTGCTTCTGCCATAGCCGAAACAGAATCTTGTAACATATTTACTATGTTTGTATTATCTAACGCAAAATTGTTGCCAACTATGTTTATAGGCGACATAATGCCATCTTTAACATCGTCAACATCCATTTTATACGCTTTCATAACAGATACAAGACCGTTCGTTGCTTCCTCTGAAGTCATACCGGGTGAAATCAATTTAAACTGTGATGAAAGTTTAGCCATTTGTGTACTTGCTTCTGCTGTACTATAACCAAGACGAGACCAAGCACTTGCCTGATTGATTATTTCTTCAGTGGTGACACCCATCTGTTTAGCCACGTCATTTGCGTCATAATAGAACTGCTTTAATTCATCACTCGTCATTGATGTAGTTTTACGCAAATCTACCAATGCGGTGTCTAAAGAAACAACTGTAGACACACCTTGTCTAACAGCCGTAATTCCTTGCATTACAATAGCTGTAGCACTTGTCCAATAACTAAAAGACTGCACTCCTTGCTTAATAGTATCAAAGAATGAAAGCCCCAACTTGCCAGCTCTCCTCGCAGCATTTTCTATGCCATTAAGTTCTAAACCTATAGCTCCAAATTTTTCTTTGGTGACACCAGCCTCATTGTTCAAATCAGAGAGCATTCTTTTTAACTCTGTTCCCCATTTACCGTGAGTTGCAGTATTCTTATCATAAAAACTCTGTATCTTCTGTTTTAACGAATCCACCTGAGAAGTCTTAGCCAAACTTGCGTTCATAGAAGTAATTGAACTTGTAACAGTTTTTATCTCGGCATTTAGCTGTTTTTCTGCTTCGATAAGTGCTTTTTGATTAGCTTCTGTATTACCGCTATCTTTGTTAAGCGTTTCATAAGCTACTTGCAAATTGGATAAAGCCGTAGACAAATTTGTTGTACTAATTCTTGCTTGCCCGTTGCTTGTAACCCACAGGTTTGTTTTTGCTACAAGTTGTTCAACTTTTGCACCATAAGTGTCGGTATCTAATCCAAAACTGATTTTATCAATCTTTTTTAGTCTATTTGCTTCTGTTACGAGTTCTTCAATCTGTTGCTTTGCAGATTTTAAACCTTTTACATCCCCAATCTGAAGATTTTTGAATGTAGCTTCAAGATTATCAACTTTTGCTTTAAACTCATCAACATAAATTCCTTGCTGTTCCCATTGTGACTTTAGTTTTGAAACACTATCAAGAGATTTATCAACCTGAGAAGTATATGCTTTATTGTACTTTTCTTGTGAGATTTTTACTACATTGTTAAAATCTTTCTGCTTATCGTCACTATTAAGTCCCTTTTTATCAATCTGTCCTTGATTATAAGAAATTCTGCTTGCTCTTTTCTTGGCTTGCTTATTTAGTTCCTCTGTTTGTTTTTCTCCAGCACTAAGAATTTGTCTTTCAATATCAAGCTCTTCTTTAGCAGATTTTGTCTTATTTTTATAATAAGTGGTTTGTTCTGCCATTTCTTTCTTTTGGGCATTAAGAGCTTCTCCAGTTTCATTAGATAAATTTTTAGCCTCATCTAAATGGTGAACATAAGATTCCGCACCTTTAACAATATCATCTGGAAACAAAAGAGATTTTTCTTTATCTGATATTTCTACTAAAAAGTTGCGAGTTTCTTTTAATTCCCCATTTGTCTGTTCAATATTAACTCTAAAAGACTTTAATTCACCTGTATCAAATTTCTGATTGGTTATCTTAACTTGCCCAAATTCTTGGTACTTCTGTTTGATTTTGTCTAACGTTTTAGCAGCATCCACAAAACCATTTTCGTCCAACTCAACCTTGAGCGGGGCACTATCTCTCATGGCACTCCATAATTCGTCAAAAGACCTCTTAGATGTTGCTACAGCATTAGACACAGTTTGAGTAACGCTGTTGCTTATCTGTTGTCCAATTTTTTGCCCAACACTCTGTGCTTGATTACCCACGTTTACATTTATGTTACCAATTTTAATGCCTTTCAAAGCAGAATTAATCTGATTTACAAGTCCATCTAAAGTAGCTTTATCTATTGTAATATCTTTAAGCCCAATCTGTAGATTATTGAGCTGTGAAGTTATATTTTTTGCAGTATCAGGACTTATTTTAGCTTCGATTTCTAACTTGCCGATATTGCTCTTTATAGCGTTTATGTCTTTATCAATCTGTTCTTTGCTCTTGTTTATGTCAAGACCAGCCAAAAGACTTATATTAAAATCATTTGCCATATTTTTTGCTCCTTTCTTTAAATTGAAAAAGTTGCTACTCAAAATATGGACAAATATATCCATATTGAGAAAATTCCTGCTTCTACCTATATGCTTTTGTATTATTACTAATACTACTCACAAGTTCCTGTATAGTCCACAGGCGTAAATTCCCGATTAGCCATCGGTACACACTTACAATAGCTTATTTATGCTATGCTGTAAGTTTGACAATCTCTAAGATTAAGACTTGCATTGTAATCTCTATCTTCCGTATAACCACACTCATTACAGTGATACGTTCTATCTGATAATTTCAAATCAGATTTGACACTACCGCAACAATGACAAGTTTTACTTGAAGGATAAAAACGATCAACAACTCTTAATTCAATTTCACATTCATTGCATTTAGCAAGTAACTTTGTTCTAAACTCAAAGAATTTCTGCTGTGCAATTGCTTTTGCAAGATGTCTGTTTTTCATCATGCCTGACACATTCAAATCCTCAATAGTAATCCACATTGGTTTGGTTTTCACCAATTCTGATATTACTTTGTTTACATAATCTGTTCTTATGTTGTCAAGCCTCTGATGAAGTTTCTGTACCTTTAGCTTTTGCTTTTGAATATTTTGTCGAGTAGCTTCTCCTTTCAAATTTTTGTTAAGTTTCTTGTAGCTTTCGTATTTCCTCGATAAGCTACGCTGTTCTCGCCTAAGTTTCTTTTCGAGTTTCCTTATTTGAGAGCTTTTGTTGATATTCTTATAAGTTTTGCCATTTGAGCAAATAACAAAATCTTTTAAACCTAAGTCAATACCTATACCAAATTCATTTAATACAGGCTTTTGTTGTTCCTGTTCTTCAACTAAAACAGATACATAATATCTACCCGCTTTGCAAGAAACAGCTCCGCTTTTGATTGTATGTGTATTGGGGTTTGTAGGGATATAACCTTTTTCTTTTAATCTTACCCAACCAAGCGTAGGAATTTTAATTCTGTGTCTTTCACAAGGGATAATTACCTTTGCATTGGTTCTCACGAAATACATTTTTACATCTGATTTTGCTTTCTTCTTAAACTTTGGAAAACGAGAATTTCCCCTAAAGAAATTCTTAAAAGCTCTTTCAGCGTTCATAATGCTTTGTTTAACCGACTTGCTACTAACTTCTTTTATCCAGTGAAATTCTGGGCTATTAGGAACAAACTCGTTATTTAACCACTTAGAAAAATCCATTCCGGATACAAAACGTTTCTCGTTTTTATATATCTTTTGATTGTGAGCGAGATAAAAATTGTAAACATATCTACAAACCCCAATAGTGCGGTTAATTATTTGTTTCTGTTCAGGGGTTGGGTTTATTTCTGTTTTGTAACTCTTTAGCAATTTTTTCGTCCCCTTTGCTATAAATCTTAGAATTGGTTTCTTTGCGTTCATTATAGCACTCCTGTGAATTGTTGTCAAAGGAAAAAGATATAATCTTTTGGGAAATATCACTGTTTAAATTAGACAAAATTTGAGTAACATTTTTAGTCATTTTTTATTTGCTTTAAGATTTGATTTCGGTTGAGGTTTATTGAATTGTTTTTCATCTCTTCTCAAAAGAAAAGAGCAGTATTGCTTATTTAATTGGTAAACCTACCTTTATACAATTTTTCTTGAATAACTCTAAAATTCCCTTTTCTCCACCGAGTTCAGATAAAGATTCTTGCCAATACCGATGTTGTCCTTTAACGGTGTAACCGTGTGTTCCGCTATCAAAGGCTTCAAGAACTTGCTCACCAGTTATAGCATCATATTTTTTGCTTCTTCCTTTGACTACAAAACCACCGTCATATCTAAAATTTAAATATTCATCATCCCAGCCACACCAAAATTCAAAACCGTTTTTAAAAGGAGCAACATCACTCTTTTTCAATTCGTTTGCCATCTGATGTGTCCTGACATAATAATCAGGAGTAGCCTTATCAGGTGGGCTAAAAACATCTTCAGAGTAATATTCAAGAACTTTCAAAGCTATAACATTCGCTATTTCATCTCTCGTTAACTCAAGAGCTTGTATTATATATTTATTTATCTCTTTTTGTAGGTCGTTCATATTGCTTATTGGCACAAAATCACCCCAATAAAATGTCCATTTTAATTATCTTTATCGTTATCCTTCATGGTATTAATTACTGAATGTGAAATAATCTTTTCTCTATCCTCTGGGGACAACGAAGCCATATATGTAAAAATCTCTACGATTCTACTTTCGTTTGTTTTAAGAACTTCTGCTAAATTGGAAAGAATAATCTTGATTACTTCCTCGCCACTAACGTTCTTAGATGCCTCAATCGTCTTATTGACAAAGTTAAGCACATCTACTCCCTTAACTGTAATCTTATTAATAGTGGGTAATGTGTTAGCCATAATCTTAGCAAGTTCTCTCTTTGCTATCTTCTTGTTTCTTCTGTATTCCTTATTTGCTTTTATATTTTCAAACATATTTTAATTCCTTTCATATAGTCATTTAAGTAGTTTTATTGTTAGCTCTGTACGTGGATTTTCCTTGTCTACATAACATTCCAAAGTCAACCGAGTTATATGTCTACTGTCATCATCTATAATCATTCCACTCTCTGTAAGCCCATCCAAAATAAATTTAGGCACAGAGTTGTCAATGTCGTGTCTCCGATTAGTAGGGTAGTAGACCACTTGCGAAATTTCACATTTGTTAATATGAAGTTCCGAAAATCCCAATTGCGTTATATACCATTTGATAAAATCTTTCCATCGTTGTTTTAAGGCATTCATCATAGGTCTTTTCATAATCATCCATACATTAATTGATTCGTGATACGGATGTGCAATTGGCTTCTTCTTTGCCTTTGGATGTTGTAGAAAATAGTATCTGTTATATTCCTCTAAAACAGAGTTGTCTATGACAAGGTTATACCTGTCTTTCTCTCTTTTCATGTTGCAAAATTTCCCACTGCGTATCGTGTTCTCTCCACTTCTTGAACAAACGTAGAGTAGGTTCTTTCAAGAACACATAAACTATTCTATCGTTATATCCGGCTTCATTCCAAAGAGGGAACACACCCTGTGACATATAAAAATAACACTGTTTAGGATTGAGAAGTCTTACCAACTCCTCTCCACGATACTTGTCTCTTAAAAATCCCTGTAAATCAAAATCTCTTATTTCCATTTAATCAATCCTTTCTGTTTTTTTACAAATAAAAAAAATGAGGATATACAGCGAATTGCATATCCTCATTTTCAATTCGCTTAATAGTTAGCCCTTCTTTTCGGGTTTCTCAATTTTTGTATTCCTTGCTTCTGCTTTTAAAACAGAACTCCAATCAGCCTTTACAGGCTTAAAAAGCATCTTGATTACATCAATATCTGAGTAATGCTTATCTTTGTTGTCAGCATAAAAATATCCCTTTGAGTCATGCCCAAAGAGATATTTTTTTTCAGCCGAAATCTCATCGGGAGGAGTAGCAATACAAGAATACTTGATTTCTACCATATAAAAGCCTCCTATTAAAATTATTCGATTGTACTCCAAGTCATCATGTTGCCTTCGCTATCACCCATAATATCCCATACTCATATCATTATTAACTGTAAGTTTTTTATCTTACACTCTGAGGCATTAAACCTATTTTCATCGGATAGTTGTTTCTATCCCAGATTAGCATAACTTTTAGCGTATAATTTCTGCAATTATAATTGACTCGCTGTGCGAACTCTTGCGATTATTATATTCTTATCGTCACAGATAAGGTTCAAATCGTATGCGTTGCGTGTGTCTATAGTATTAAGTATAGACTTCCACTCTGATTATGGAGTCACCCACTTTCCAGATTTCTTTCGCACTAATTATTCCAATCCTACTCGTCAATTTCGATTGGAACGACATAAAATAGTTGCAAGACTTATTAAGCAACTATTTGGTTTATCTCAAGGGTACAGATGTTATCAACATCCATTGTAAGTGTAGCGTTTGACTGGGGCTTAACATTGTGCAACTTAAACTGTACGAAGTTATCAGCCTGATCCGTTCCTTTAAGAGCAGTATCACCATAAATTCTGTAACCACCGGGGAACGATACGTTATCAATAACAAAAGACTTAGCTGCCTGATCTACAAAGTAGTAACAAGCTACATAACCATCTTCCGCAAAAGTTGATGTATTAAACGAAAGTGTACTACCACTTATTGAATATGTATTTTCAGTAGTAGCAGGTGTTCCAACCTTCTGTTCAGCAATATGAGTCAGTTTATCATCATCCATTACCTTAAATACCTGAAGAGTACCTACTTTAGGTGTACCAGTAAGTGTTGCAGAACCACTAGTAACCTTCAGAACCTCTCTCTTAGCCCACGGTACTGTGTCGTTGCTAAACTTTGTACCAAAAAGCAGAGGAATAATATCCATAGGGAATACTTCCATAGTAGTTGTAAATGTACCTTCACGGTTTGAGTCAAAACGTACTGCCTTAACATTCTTATTCATTGCAAACACACTGTCTGACGAGAACTCCATTGTGGATGTCTTAGCATAGTTTACAAACAGATCAACCTTGTTAGTCTGAGCATTTTCTACACGCAGATTGGCACAGTCTTTAAGTGCATATAACATATAATCACCATTTAACCTTTCTATAATTTTTTACATAAAAAATAGCCCGTGATTACTCACGAACCATAAGTTTTGAGTGCCAGTGATTCTTATCTGAAATAAATTTACCGTCACCAGACACTAAGCATATTTTCAAACTATCATCATACGTTTTTATGTTTACGATAGCTTTATAACAGTTCATTATCTTCCATAGAGTCAATTTCTCAATTTCTTCTATTGAAAGATGATATTTTCCACCATATTCGATTATGTTCAAAATATCGTATATATGAACTTCATTTTCAGACTTGCTTTTTGCACGTCCTTTCTGAAGTTTCTCCCATATATCACGTTGTCTTGCTGACATATTCTTAGGCGGTTTCTCAATTTCAATTTTGCTTTTTGCGTTTATCTTCATAATAACTTCACAAATATCATCAAAGTTGTTTTTGTCAATAATAAAAGGCTCTTTATCTTCAAACCTGATATGTATTTCAGAACCGATTTTCACAACATCTTTTGCCTTGCAAAACAGTCCCAAAATAATCCCAACATATTGAGATAAAGTTTTATCCTTCAATATGACATCTTCAAACAAATTAAGAGAATTAAGTTTTTCTGTATCTCCCTCAAGACATTCTTTCGTCATTAAAAAAGGCATTAAGCATTTCTCAAAATTGTCTAATCCAATCGTATCACAGATTTCCCCAAATGAAATAGGATATATTAAAAGCCCATCACAATTGATAGACTTCATTCTTACAAGTTCAAGATAATAGTTATGTACCATCTTCACTCAGCTTCCCATAGTCTATCATAAAATCTGAACAAGTATATATCATGTTTTTGCCGAAATAATCGGCATTTGGGTAATTTGAAGTAATTGGATTATAAGATAAAGGAACTAATGTTCCTATGCCGATATTAACGGCTTTACTATAGTTTAATATCTCTCCAATCAAAGCAACCATTATGTCTAAACGATTACCGACATAACCGAGAGATCTATATTTTCTCTTAGTAGCACTATCTAACTCTAAATTATCTTTGTGGCACATAACATTCAATGTTATTACAAGCTCTTTTGTGTTTGGATTAACACTTTTTATGTTTGTGTCCATACATATAGAATTGACCGCATCTGTCATTGTAGTGTAGATAAACGGAACATCGAATAACCTTCCGTTCAGTTTTACATATTCAACTTTACGATTTTTACCTGTTCCAGTGTACGTTTCATATTCGCCACCAATGAAATTTTCGTATTTCTCAAAACGATCATCGTCCAATACGGGCATCATAATATCCATTAAAAGAGAACTTTTATCGCCACTAAACATAAGTAAATTGCAGAGTAGTTCCTTATACGCCCCAAGACTTCTATAATCATATGTAGCCATATTACCATACCTCCGCAACTTCTAATTCTATTTCGTTTGATTGCCCTGTGTATTTACTCATACAACAAACAATTATCTTTTCGCCATAAGCAGTACAATTTTTGGCAAGAGAAATATTCAAAGTATTCCCATTCTTTTTTATAGTCAAATATTCATCTACATTAGAAGTTATAGTCCACTCATATTCAATTCCATCAATCAGTTCATTATCGTCCTTATCGTAAAGTTGAGCCGTAATTGTGCTAACTTTATTTGTAGGCTTGATTTTCAGACTTGAATACTCAATTTCTAAATGCCAATCATCTGTGTTAGTTTCTTGGTTTTGCGGTTCTTTGTAATCACAAATCCAAACCTTTTTATCGTCCCCAAAATCAACCAATTTGTCACAATCAGACTTGAAAGCATCAAATGACAATGTGAGTATTATTGTGCCACCACGATTAAAATACTCATAATTGTTAAGATTTACCTTTCTATTTGATAAAATATAGGTATCGGGTTTATCCGAATCATCAAAGTCAATAGCAAATCTCATATCACGAGCAAGTTTTTTAGTTTCACTATCAACAGGCAACGTTAAGCCGTATTGATTATCACCAATAACAAGAAAGTTATTGCCTGTAGTACCAGCGGAATATTTTGTAAAGTCCTCACTGTACGCAAATCTCTCAATAATCTTGCCCTCTGAGTTTTGCCAACGTAAAGGTACAGTACATAAATACATATACCCTGAATGATTGGCTTTATCATCTGGATCAAGTCGTGTTACAAGCCACATTTGCCCTTGCCATTCAATATAGTCACCGAGATTGAATGGCTGTGAGTTTTTAGACTTGATTTTCTTTTTAAAAGTATTTCCGTCAGTATCCTTTACTATAATGAGTTCAAAAGGTTCACCATTTCGTTTCACAACGTGATAATCTATATTCCCATCAAAGTTATTATCTATCTGTCTATTGAGCAAATATAAATCGGTTTCTTGTTTACTTTTAGAGTTATAAATATTATTTATTTTCTGAAAATAAGTTATATCCATAAGTCACCACCTTAACCGTAGTCGTATTGGCTGTGATCTATGGTTTTTCTTTTTCCCGTTTCTCTGTCTGTTGCTATATAGCGTGAAATCTTGTTAATGTTTTCTCTCTTAATATTTGCAAGCATATCCTCAAAGGTCTTGCGTTCAGAACTAGGAGAGAACTGATTTAAGTCACTTGGGGTCATTCTTATTTTGAATGCCTTTAAGAGTGCTTCGTCACGCTCAAAATAAACCTCATACATAAGCGAAGAAATAAGTCCTATTTCCCGTTGTGTCAGTTCAAAGTTAAAAGCCTTGTTTTCTATATCGTAATCATAGAAGTCTACATCGGGTTCGCATTTTGACATTAGTAAATCTACTGCATCACAAATATATCCAGTTGCTTGTTCTGTAACAAGGTCTTGCACTTCGAGGACAGGCACATTATAATACGCAAAGAAGTCGGCATCCTTTTCTATACGTTTCAAAAAACGAGAAATTACTGTATCAAAAGAAGTTGTCTGCCCCATTTTGACACCTCCTGTTAAGATGACTTCTTAGGAGGTCTGCCAGCTTTCTTCTTAGGAACTTCTGCATCAACTTTTGTTGTGTTAGAAGTTTCGGCAGAATCCGAAGTCTGACTTGCCATTAACTTTTCCATCATCTGTTTCATTTGTTCAATCTGTTCTTGCAGTTTTAAGTTCTGTTCCGAAAGTTCCTTGACCTGTTCGCTTGAAACCTTCTTTTCTTCAACTCTAGGATTGAGAACAATAGATGTTATACGCTGTCTCTTCTGAAGTTCATCATATCTACGATCAACAACATTCTTTACCTTGCTTGAAATGTCAATTCCTTCACTAAGAAGTTTAAACATAACAATTCTAACTCTATCAAAATAGGTGATACTTGTTATATCAAGAATCCTCTGTAATCCCTCCATTGTAGGATTAGTAAGAATTTCTCTTATATCTTCGTTAGTAAGAATATCTCTCCAATTAGGTACTCTAAGAGCAGTAAATATTTCTTCTTTCTCATCTTCGTTGAAAGTGAGCCAACCAGTAACAAAAATATCTGTATTGCTACAAATATACTGAAGATCGTTTATCGGTATATCTTGCATTGTAGGATTAATACCGTCTCTTGAAGCATTAAACTTGTAATGCTCCTTTGAACTATCTACAAAAACGTCATTCTCATTATAATTAAGAACAGTTATATTCTGTAAATTAATTTTAGACATAATTTGTACCTCCTTTACATTTAATGTGAGTTGGACAAATTAGTCCAAAACCAACCCACTGGTTTTCCCAATTATATTTAAACAAAGGAAGGCGGTTGGGTAGACCGCCGTATCATGAGCGACACTATCCTTTGTTTGTAACATAAAAATAGACGGTACTACTAGTCTGTAAGTACCATCTTGCAACAGTTCTCAATGTTTGTAATGCCAACAGAGTATGTGAAATCCTTAACTCTGATTATTACCTTTTCATTGCTGTTATCAAAATCCTCATATGTATGAAGTTCACCCTTCATATCAAGGTCGCCAACTATACCAGCAACACCATAAATACGCTTATCAGGAAGAAGAAGCTGTCCCTTGCCTGTCTTTCTAGCACCTGAGATTGATGCAATTCTTACACCATCAAGGAACTTAACCAGACCATATCTGTTAAAGTCATCCTTCTGCTTTTCAGAAAGATAGTTCTCATAGCCACTCATTCTGTAGAGTTTCTGAGCATACTTACTAAGGCATACTGCAACAGCATCAGGGTTTCTGTCAATGAGATAAAGTGTCATCTTGTCAACAGCATCCTGCGTAGGTGCAGAACCACCAGCAGTTATAAGCTGGTCGCCACCAACGATAGCACTATCAATCATTGAGAACACATCATAAAAAAACGCATTCTGAAGTGCCTCCTTTGCGTAAGTAGCAAGAGTAGCAACACTCTTAAAACCATTCTTACGAAGGTCGGAGAATGAAACATCTGTTTCTACCTGCCTGTTCTTTGTAATAGGCTTGATTGCAGTTGTATCAATCCAACTTCTATCAACAGTACCCCCCTTTGCAGATTCAATAGCCTCAAGTGTGTTCTTAGGTGTCTTAGTATACTCTACATCGTCAAACTCACCGATAGAACCTCTGTTAAACATTGTATCAAGAAGCTCATCGGGAGCATTATAAACTTCCTCTGTAACGGTCTTGTTTACAAAAGCGGCGATTTCTCTGTTATCATCATAACCCTTCTTGCCAATTTCCTTTGCCCAACAATCCGCTACATTGTAAATATCCTTCTCTTCCGAAGTGAGAGACTGCTTATATTCAACCTTCTCAGCAACTTCAAACATCGTGCCGGGCTTTTCCATAATCTCAGCGATTTCTGTATTTAATGCCATATTATTTTTCCTCCTTTGTTTTATTGTTTAATCCAATTAGGATGCGTTCTTGTCTGCGGTATCTGATACTTCTACAATAACGAGCTTGTGTCCGTTATCTGTGTAGAATCCACCACACACATACTTAGATGCAACCGTTGTAGCAGCCTTAACAATCTTGCCTGCCGTATTTGCAGAAAGTCTTACGCCAGCAACTATACCAGTTTCTACATAAGCATCTGTTGCAAATCTCTCACCGGGAAGATAGTTAATCAGTTTGCCAAAGTCACCCTCAACAAGAGTGGTGAAGTCTGCATCATAATCTGACATATTCTCTCTAGCAGCGTTAATGCCTGTAGGGATTCTCTCCTTATCTACAAAATATAAATCTGCTGCCGTCTCTGCACTTGCAAACTCAAATGTTTTGTCTGTTTCGTTCTTTACAACCGCCATACCAGTTGTAATAGTTTCCTCGCCAGCCTTGTAACTTGAAACGGCGGGCTTACCCATAATTACCTGAAGTTCTCTCAGCATATTTGTTTTCCTCCTTTTGTTTTTTACTTGTTTATAAATTTTCTCATAAGAGACACAGCATCCGTGTCCTCACAATTTAAATTGCTTGCAATATGTAACTCGTTGATTTCAGAAGTATCAACCTTTACTTCCTTAGAGTTATCCACTGAAGCAGATAATCTTTCCCCGACAATTGCCATCAGTGACTTCTTATCAAGTTCATTTACATAACCGCTAAGTTCCTCTGATTTTTCAATTTCTTCTCTTGTAATCTGCCCACTCTTAATAACTGAAGCAATCAAATCTTCTTTCTTCTGTGCAAGCTCTGATGCAATCTTTTCCTGTTCCATTTCTGTAAACTTCTGCTTGTATTCAGCAAGTTCTGCGTTGTCAGCCTTGAGTGTGGTTATTTCAGCACTCGCTTTTACAATAAGTTCATCCTTTTCAGAAATTGTCTTTTCATATTCTGAAACAGTTGAATTTATATTCTTTACAGACACAGTAAGAGTTACCTTTTCGGGTTCACTTACGGTCACTTCATCATTCTGAACAGAATATGTAAATTTAAGATAATCTAATTCAGAATTGCCGTCATATTCACACCACACTTCTTTTTCTTCGGGGAATAAATAAACAACCCAACACCAATCACCTAACTTTTTACGACACTCTTCTGAAAGTTTTCTACGCAAGTCTGAAGAAGTGAGAGCAGATGTTTCAGTAGAAGCAGAAGCCTTCTTTTTCTTACATTCTCCATCTTCTTTGTCTTCTATTTTATCATCGGCATCTGTTTCTTTATCGTTATCAAAATCTTTGTTTGATTCATCTGTTTTTGTAGAAGTGTCTTCAGTAATATCATTAGATATATCGGTTTCGTTAGAAGTCTCAGTATTTTCTACAGAGACTTCAATCTCTTCATTAGATTTTTCAATATCCTTGTTTGTTTCCAAAGTATCATCCTCCTTTTCTTGATTTTTTATATCTAAACCTTGACTAATAATGTCACGGGATAGAGCTTCAGCAAATTCCACATCATAATTAGTTGATGCGATTTCTAAAAGTCCGCTTGAATCATAGGCAGGGGATACTTGTTTACCTAACAAACAATGTCCAATAAATCTACCTACATCAATGATTTTTGTCATAAGACCATCTACAATTCCTTGATGAGATTTTTCTATCGCAATTTCCCAACTTGTATGAAGAGTGCCATCTTTGATTCTGCTTACAATAATTCCACAAGCCTTTGTAAACCTTTTCCATATTTCGCAAGAAGCAACAATTACTTCTTGGGCATCTATTGTTTCGATTGATACATCAAAAAAAGTACCAAAAGCATCTGTGTCAAACTCTACCTCTTGATACTCATTACCATATTCATCTACTTTATTTACTAATTTCACATTATGACCAGTAAAATCATAAGTTCCATCATATTTCATCTTAATTTTACCAACCAAAGGTTTATTTTTTAATGTGGCTAACCAATTCTCAATGCCATCTCTATTTAAAGAAACCCCGTTTTTGTTCCGACCAAAATCACAAATGATAAACTTTGCAATATATGAATCTGGATTGGAATTATCTTCAGCTAAATAGACCTGAGAACTGTATAAAGTAATGTGTTCCATTTTACCTCCTTTCTAAGAAGCATAATTGCACAATCCAATAATAGCCCCTCGTTTTAAATATTTTCTAATTGTAGGCTTTGAATGCTTTAATATTTTAGATATATCGCCAACGCCTACATCCTCATTAAATAGTTCACATTTGTCTTTTCATGAATAGAAGAGAGTATAACCTGTTCTCCATTAGAAACGAAAAATTCCTTTAATGGATAACTGTAACAATAAAAATATTTATCCAAATTATTCCTCCAAGTTATCATTCGATCCCACGATCCCTAACTCAATACCAAAATCTTCACTTAATTTTTCCTGTGAAATTGGTATTTTATCTATAAAAATAGTGATGGCAGAATCTCCACCATCACTATCAATAGCAATTTTTATTTCTTCCCCACAACACGGGCATTTTATAACATACTTACTCATTTTGTATCATTCCTAATCTGATCGTATTCCTGCTTTGCATCATTTTTACTATCGGCAGGTCTGCCACCTTCTGAATTGCTATCCCCAGATTTAGTATAAGCTGTGCTGTAAGGAGTAAATATATCATCATAGTTGTTATCTTTTTCTGACATCCTCCTCTGAGCTTCGTCCTTAATATCAAGTCCCACCATTTCAAATGCAGTTTCTCTTGATGCACCGAGAGTATTAAAGCAATACTCACTCAAAGTCTTTCTCATATCAAGTTCAAGTTGTTCTGAATCCGTTATTTCAACATGGGGGCAGTATGCAACAGGGTAGTGGTTGTCTTTTAAAATTTGTCTATACCACTTGCGTAATATGTCCTCTAATTGCTCCGTTATAGCATTTATTGTACGCATTAATTGAGTAACAGAGATAGATGCTGTAGATACAGACTGTGAACCACTGTCCATTAAAAATTGAATACCAAGAGTAGACAGCACCTTCGCTCTATATGTGTTATAGGTGTCTTTCGAGGTCATCTCTACTGTCGGTTCTACATACTTAATTTCTTCAACCGTAGGAGGAGATGTTACAACAACCGTACTCTGTTTCCATGATGCCATAAAGTTATCGTGGGCATAAGCCATTTCGTCAAAATAATCCTTGCGACTGTCATCCCCTAACACTTCTTTACGCATTTTCTGATGTATAATCTTTTTACCTTTAGCTTTACTATTTACTCTATCAGTATCTGCAAAAGTATCAAGCATAAGCAAATCCGTATAAGCACGAGAAATAGGAGATACGCCATATTTACGATTAAGATTATTTATACGGATTACTCCCGTGTATTTTGGATCAAGGATCGCATAACTTTCCTTATTAACAAACGCTTCGTATATTTCATTAGGGTAATTCGCTTTGACTTCATCTTCAACATCTTTGAAGAATAAAGCCTTATTTTTTTTATTTTTCTTATAGGTCTTGCTAAGTCTATCACGAAGATTTTTTATGTTAAACAGAACAACTGGCTCACCGTTGACATTATAATCTGATATTTCACAAACACCTAAAGGATATATGTCAACAGCATAATTGCTATGATCGTCATGACGAAGATAAGCAATAAAATTACCCTCTGTGTATGACGTTACAACAGCATTTCTAATCAGCCATTTTATATGTATTCCCTCGTTTACATCCTTTATCAATTCTTTGCAACTATCCAATTGCTTCTGCTTGTTTCTTTTATCCTTGACATTACCAACATCTCCATAAGTAATCTTAATGTCTGTATTTATGTTGGTATCAAGAGACTCGACAGTCTTACCGATAATATCATTCTTGTTTATCAGTTTTCTGTTATAAGCATTGATTCTTTGTACTTTCTCAAGACTGTTTTGTGTATCAGTTAATAAGTCATCTATTTCTGTAGGAGTTAATCCGCTATTAGCCTTAACCCCCTCATTAAGATAAACAGAATACTTATCGTTACTAGGATCGTATGTGCTTAAAGCAATACGCATTTTTTCTTTTCCTATTTCTTCTGCGGAGGTGACTATTATAGTACCATCGCTTGTTTGAGATGTAAAACTTATATCAAAATCATTAGTTTCATTCGGCACTTACATATCACCGCCTTTCTAAAAATCTATACTTGAACTGAATAGCCTTGCTTTTGAGAAGTCTGCTTTGGGAGTAGTAGACAATAAATCCAATTCCAACTTATCTATAAAATAAGAGCCGTAAGAGCAACTTGTGTATCTATCTTTCCTTTTAGCCCCTTGTTCATATATCTTAATAATTCCTGTCTGTGGCATCTTCTCATATTGCAATTCTGCACATTCATTTATCATAAATTGAGTTTCCAAAAAAGGAAGCTCAAATTCCGCTTGTAAATCAACATTATCTTTTAAACTATCCACATAATCTTTATTTTGCAACAAAATTTCGTCTTTTGCCGTATTGTAGTTTACCAAAAAGTCAATCTTGTTTTCTATAAGGTTTTTTCTAAAAGCAATTGCAATATCGCTATTCAAGTTTTGGGTTGCGTTAATTACATAAATACAAGGTTTTGCGTTTCTATCTTGACAAACTTTTGCATATTCGTCATTGTTCATTACTTTTAAAGGAGCATATTCAACTCCTCTTTCATCATCATACAATACTTTCTGAAGAGAATAAGCAATTTGCAAACCACCATTTCTAGCATCAAGTACAATGTAATCAGCCTCAAAATCTTCATATAATTGCCTAATTCTTATTGCCTGTAAAGTGGTATCACCGATTTGGTTAGATTCAATATACGGATATTCCCGTCTATATCCTTGTTTTATTTCGACTTTATCGGTTTCAGTATCATAAACTATTGATTCAGGAATTGCACGAATACAAGAATATACCGAATTATCATTCTGACTACCTGCAACAAATGCAATATCATTTGAGATAACTCTAATTTCGTTGTCTAATTTAGGTATCGCATATTTGTTCTTTTTGTTACTCTTGAAATCAAGAGTAGAGCGAGGATAGAAAACATATTTTGAAATTTGCCTATTAATCAACATTTTATATGTAAAATATGAAGAAACAGAATCCCTTAATTTCAAATTCAAAAATTCTATTTTCCAAGTAGCTGGGTCTTGCTTTTTTCTTTCCTTTATAAGCTGTTCTTTTGTCTTTAATTCATGCTTTAAAGCTATACTTTCATCAAAAGCAAGCATCAATCCACCATTATGTTTCTTCATTTCAGTTAAAGCCTGTTTAGAAATATCCCACATCCAGTTTCCATCATCATACCAACTTGAACTAATATAAATATCTACAGGCTGTTCCTTTAAGTCTTTGTTTTTGGCATATTCGGATTTAAATAAATACTGTGGCTTTCTCGGCATTTGGAAAGGAGAAATTACGGAATCTTCAACTTTTTTCTTTATCTGTCTTGTTTCCTCACGACAAATACCGTTACTACGGAGTCCTCTTGCATTTTCATTAGCAACGAATACTGATATTTTTGAGCCGTTCCTAAACTTAACGAAAATGTCACTATTCCTTGTAGAAAAATCCTCAATTTCTTTTCGCAATATAGGAGACCATTCGCACAACTCGTCAATTATTTTTTCTGATACAATTAGTTTTGCTTGCTTTTCTGTAGCTGAACCGATTCTAAACTTAGTTCCTTTATATAAAAGGCATCTCGCCACTGCATAAACCGCCACTATAAACGACTTTGCATCATTTCTGCTAGCAATTATGCAAATTAAGTTAGAAATACCCATTTCATATATAGCAAGTGCTTGATATTCAAATAAAGGGATTTTTAAATAGTCGATGACAAATCTGTGTAGATTCCTTTTAAAAAATGTACTCCAAGCCAAAACGTGCAACACATTATCTTGATTGCTTAAATAATGAGTGGAAGGAAATTTCTTGTACAATTCAAGTTGGTTTTCGTCGGCATACTGTATCAAATCATTCTTCATAATCATCACCATCCGGTACGAAGTATTCTTTATCCCTTGTTTCACTACCTGTTTCTAAGTTAATCATAGGTCTCGTTATATGTCTGTCTATATATTCACCTATATTGTCCCAATCCGCATACAACTTCTTATCTTTATAAAATTCTTCGGGAGTATAATCAGAAATAAAACCAAGTGTCATACAGAACGTTTCATCATTACTAGAATCTTTTTCTTCAACAGTTCTTAACCCAGCTTGCTTAAAAGTTTTAGCATATTGATCTGTCAGTTTAACGTATTTATCCGAATCCCCATCTTTAAGAGCCTTTATCATAAGCATATTTAAATTGCAAAGCGATTTTATAAAAATTTCTTGGTTATTGTCGCAGTTGGGATTATTTTTCTTTAGCATCCTATAATGTTCATCAAGATTTTTGTAATCTGATTCAGTGAATCCTGCTCCCCATCTATCTACAGCAGATGCACTTACAGTAGATTGATCTGATTTTGCTTGTTCTTTACTTTCTATAACTTGTCCAAGCCTATTTTGATATTCATATTTCATCGAATCAAAGTAGGTTGATCCAATAGAAGCGGTCTGCCCCAAATTCTTTTTTGCAAGATAATGAGATATTCTTGACCTATCAGCAGAAATTTGCCTAGCAGCCGTTAAAGCATCTATATGATATACCCATCCAAATTCTAAACACATATGACGAATTGCGTGTTCCTCATTGCCTGAATATAAGTCTACGAGTTTTTTATAATAAAGGTCTCGGCAATCGTTGCAGATGTCAATATATCCGTCATTTGCTTGATATTTAGGATGTGCTGATTTAGAAAAATGTGTCTTTTGGTTATCCCAAGACTTCCCGCACATTGTACATTTGTATTTTTTGTCTGAACCCAAATTGTTAGATAAAGGAAATCTCATCTCAACTGTTAGGTCTATTTTTTGTGGAGCTGCCATAGACTCCTTTATTTTATCGTTTCTTGATTGTATACTAGCCATAGCTCCACCTCCTTAATATTAAATATCAGACAGAGATTTTTTCTCCACCGTCTTAATTCCATCTTCATCAAAATATTTTCCCAATTTAGCATCCGCAGATGTATCACAATATAACCTACACATATCAGCACTTTCCCAACCGATAATATCTTGAATAACACTATCGGGTATGTTTGATTCGGACAGCCTAGTAGTAAACAGATGTCTCAAGCAGTGCCAGTAAAATGGAATACCTAAGAAATTAGAAAAACTTTCAGCCCAACTATCCATTGTTGTTATAGGAACTTGCTCATCAACATAAACTCCATTTTCTTTCTTAGGAATAAGCCATTGTGATGTAATGTTATTTTGTTTTCTATAATTAAGCCATAGATCAAGATATTTCTGAAAACCATTTTTAAGGGTATAAATCGTAAGTTGCTTACCCCTTGAACCTCTACCTTTGGTAGTAACTGTTTCTGGTGTTCTGTATAAAGATCCATAAATTATATTATCTTCTGTAAAATAAGAAAGTTTCATTCTTGGTAATTCAGACTTTCTCCTGCCATTGTGCATTGCCATTGCCAACATACAAGCCTTGTCTAATTCATTTTTATCTATTAAATGATTTAGCAATTTTTCAAGTTGTTCATCCTCAAGAACGGTTTTCTCCCTAACCGTACAAGAAGGTGGATTTTCTATTTTTCTCACTATTGGTCTATAACCCTCAAATTCATCATCAAGCATATTTTCAATATAGTTTGATAACGATGAAATAGTAGATTTAACTCTTCTCATTCGTGCAGGACTCCAACCTAAAGTATTCAAACAATAATTTTGAATCTTGACTATATCCCTTTTAGATAAATCAACAAAAAATTTGTTGTTTAATAATTCCAAACATAAAACCCAAATTATTTTCAAATCATGCCCATAGCTTTTTACTGTAGTTTTTGCACGATCAACAGATGTGAGATATTCAAGGAAATCCTTTCCCAATTGAATATTCTCTGGATTCACCTGTGCTAATTTTTCAGATGAACAAATATTGTTATAAACTGTTTTTCTTGTGTTTCCCATTAATCTCACTCCCTTTCTTGCATATAAAAATAGAGAAGTGGTAGTTAGCCACTTCTCTTAAATCATCATATCATTATCAACTTAAAAAATTTAATAATTCGGTTATTTTGTTCTTAACATTATCATAAAGGTTCTGAGCATTTCCGTTACGAATAAACTTGTATAAATCTTCTGAATATACTTTATCAGATTTGAAATTCATATATTTCAAATAATCAAATATACTAAAAACTCCAAATTCACCCGAAAATTTGATAATGTACTTCATTTGAATTATGTTTCTCAATTCGCAATTACTTTCCATTATGCTGTATTCAGAAAAATTTTCATCATCTAATAAGGAACTTCCGTTTTCAATTGACACGAGAACCCCATTAACATCAAAATCTATTATAATGCTATCACAAATTTCGTCAAATGAAACATCATACCATTCCCCATTTATATGATAACTTTCAAAATAGTTATGAAAATATTTTTCGAGCTTTTTGCTATTTACATATAGCGGGCATAGAACTATGGCTTCTAAAACGAGTTTGTTTTTGTTTTGCCCTAAAAAATGAAAAGTACGTTCAATATCTTTTATTCTCTTCTGTATATCTTTAGTTTTTCCGATTTTAACATATCCTGTTTCTGTATTCCTAATAAAATACACAAAGGCAAATTGGTTTTCTTCTAAACTCTTATCAAGCAACATATCATCAATTAAATTCCTCAAAACCCACTTTTCACTTAACTTAGTTGCATTATTCTTGTTAATCGTGCTAGTTACATATTTAATATAATTACAAATATTTTTATAATACTCTAAACATATTTCTAAATCTGAAACAACCAATACGTTGAACTCTGTACTGTTAATAAAGTTCATAAACGCTCTTTCATTTCTAGCATTTTTAAAAATTTCAATTTCGTTCATATTTTACAATTCCTTTTCTGTATAGTTTTTTAAAAGTTTATTCCATATGCTTTTGCGTATTTCTTTACAATTTCAGCATCGGTACTGTAGCAACTAAAATGATAGCTACAACCATCATCACTTGTATCGTCACAAGTAAACCCGATAACATCCCCGCTGCCGTTATGCTTAATCTGCACTTTTACATTATTTACGTTGTTCCCCTTTGAATTACCATCAAGATCAAAATAGATTATCTTGCAATCATCATCCTCGTTAAATTCCGCTATTTTTTGAGGGCAGTCATCTATGTAGATTAAAACAGTAGAAGCATCATGTGCGATTATAATACCATTAGAGTTAATAGCCGGTTCAATGCTGACATTGCACTCATTATCTATCATCATAAGATAAACCCTATCCTTAACTAAATCGTCAAGACCATCAAAATCAGCATAAGAAAAACCATATCCATATTGTATCAATTCAATGAATAAATCGTTAGCGAAATCTCTCTTGGCATAAACTGCCACGCAACCGCCATTTTCTCTTAATGATTCAAGTTCAGTGCCAATGAGACCGGCAACATCTGCAACGTCATCAAGAGAAACATTTGTACTCTTTTTATTAGTCAATCAAAACACCACCTTAGAGTGCCTTATAAGACTTGCTAAGTGTAACCTTTATCTCATCGTGAGCAGGAGAACTCCACTCCTTTGTTTCTCCTCTGAGTGTACTTACACCGCTCTTAGCAGGTATTGTTACCTTTGATATGTTCATAAAACCTATCATACTTATCTTCTCACCGCTTGCCACAGTTTCCTTGATTACTTCTTGATAATTTTCAAGAACTGTTGTGATGTCCTTCATTGTAATTCCTGTATTGTTTGCGATTGTTCTTACTAATTCCTTTGTTGTCATATTATATTTTCCTTTCTATTTAGAGGCTTTTAGCCGTTATTTTTGTTTATTGAATATTTTTGTGTTTTGTTGCAGTTTTGTTAAATAACTACATTGAACGTTGAGTCTAATCCTCGTTCTTTATCCCATAAAAAGCAGGTACATTTTCTAACTGCCCCAATATACCCTGCGTTGTGATGCCATGCATCTGTACCAGTAACGGAAGATAAATTTCTGATGATTATACCACCATCTTCAACAACGTGTTCTGAATGTAGGTGGGCTGAATGGATCTCCCTATAAGCACTTTTTCCCCATTGTTCCGATGCTTCGACTTGCATTATCTTATCTAACCGTTTCTTTTCCTTATCACCGTGAGTAAATCCTAAAAGAACATTTCCATAAGAAATATACTTTCTCGGTGATGTAGACAAGTCAACTGTAACGTTTTCGTTATTGTTAAAATAGCACCATAAAGCCATTAAAGCGTGATAGCTTGACAAAGTATCGTGGTTGCCTTGTACACAGAACACCTCTACAGGTGTTTTTAACTCGCTTGACAGTTTTGATATACCATCAATTAAAAGAGTAACCCCATCTCTAAACAATGTCTGATATTTAACATCCGCATCCTGCGGTGTTCCTGCCGTTGTTGTCGTTCCTACTGTGTCAAAATGGAAGAAATCGTTCCCAACTGGGAAGATAATCTTTTCAAGGTTAAGTCCCTTGCATCTTGTGATACAAGTGTCAATAATCTTGTTAAAACATTCCCTTGCAATCTGTGAGTTGTATACTTCTTTTACTATATCGCTGGTTGAAAATTTTCCTAAATGCAAATCCATTATAGGCACTTCAAGCATAAAACCGTTATTTTCGTTATCATATTTCTTTACTATCGGAGCTTTATATGTATCAACTAATTCCTTGTAAAATTCCTTTATCTCCTGTAATGAAATTTCAGTTCTCGGCTTTATAACTATCTTGCTTGAATATAATTCCTTAATTCCGTCTTTTTTGCTGTATACATTCCAAGCATTATTTTTAGCGGAAACAAGTTCCCACTCTTTTATATCAAAACCATGTGCTTTCAAAAGACTATCAGGGTTCTTTAAATCATCCTCGCTTAACACCACTAACTTGTTACTCAAGTATGAGCCATCTTTATTTATTGATATTTCAGTCCTGTAATTTGATTCAGGACTTTCTTTATTGCCTTTGTTCTTTTCTTTTTCTCTGAAATAGTCCAATACAAAAACATTGCCGAATATTTCTTGTGAAGATGCCTTCCTAACTGTGTCCTTTGACATCGGCAGATTGTATTTTATTACTATGTCAGCCCAATCTTGATCTTCAACTCCTAACACCTTATCATGAATATCCTGTAGACATTGCTCATATTTTTCAGGTGTCAATCCGTACTTGTGTAGTTGTTCTTCATATTTATTAATCTAATATCAATCCTTTCGTTGTGAATTAGGCTTTTATTATTCGCCTCTACATTCGCTAAGTAATTTTAAACACTTCTTTGTTTCGGTTACAAAGTAATTCTTTCTGTGGTGCGACTTTGTTTTTGCAAGACCATTCTCGCCAAACTTTACACCATTCTTTAAGAGATACTGCATCTCAAACTTAGTGATTCTAACTATGTGTTTTCACTTCTTTCATATAATATTTTTTGTTTTTTTCAATCACCCCCAACGGTTGTAATATCGCCGTTAGAGAAATATCACAACCGCCAGAACGTGACCGTAAGTTATAACTTTACGATTTCAGTACCGCCCATATTTTATACCGCATCGGAAATAGCGGTGAAGCCTACTTGATGAACGCTCATCGTTCCCCCTCCATAATACATATTTTACAAATTTTTATGAACGTGGGCGAAACCCACGATAGTTGAAGGTGAACGCAAAATCATTCTGCAATTTTTTTGCATTTTTGGCAATTTTACTGTGGCTTGAAGTTAATTAAGAACCTTTCTTTGTCTAATTTGTACAAGAAATTGAGTATTCTTTTTGTAGGCTTATTATAGACATCTAATAACTTTTTGCTTGCTCCAATTCCATTTGCTAACCCTAACGAAGTTTCTATAAGCCGGTTTATCGTAACTATATTGCCTATTTTGATTTTTCTCAGTTTCTCTAACAACACATTAGATTCTTGAATAAGTTTTTCTGCTACAATCTTTTCGTCTTTTTCTGTTGCGAAAAGATACTTGGCAAATGTGTCATAATCTTCTACAAGAACTCTTACTTTTGACATCTGCCTTGCGTTAGCCTTGCCATTCATCTTAATAAAGAAGTCGGCAGTAGGAGTTGTTTCCGATGTTGATGCCCCTTGTATTTTGTCTAACCATTCTTCCAACCAATTCATAGGACAGTCTAAATCTTCGTTTATACGGTTTCTAAGTTTGGTTTTTGTTTCGTTTATTTCAGCAAACGGTAATTCTTTACCGTCTTTTGTATACTTAATTTCTTTGGTGTATCTCATAAATTCCGGGTAATCACACTTAACGATTTTAATGTTACCGTTATCATCCGTTATTGTTTTGTTCATAGTCATACAAGGCATTTTGCTTATGCGTTTTATTTCTTCTTCGCCGTCTATCTCGTAAAGTCGTTTGCAACTATCAATAATAATCTGGGCTATAACAGAAAGGATTACAAAATTATCGTATAATTCTTTTGCCTTTTCATCGTCAAGGTATTCTTTGGATATTTCAGTCCAGTAATAAGTCATAGCCAATTGTGCGAGGTTACTAGACCAACCTATACCCATTTTTGAACTTGCAAATCTGTTGTCCATTACAGCATAATCGCTTTTGGTGTTGTTATATGTAATTCCGCTTTCTTTTAAAGAATTAACTATAGTAGGGTAGCTTTCGTAACACCTTTTCGCACACTCTACAATTTCCTTTTGGTTTGTAACTAAGAAGAAATCGGAATCAAAGTCGCACCCATTCATTCGGTCTTGTATATCTGTTTCTATACAATTTACCGCCATTATGTTGTTACTAAAATCAAAATATCTCGTAAATTCTTCACTGTGCTTGTTATGCAGATAGCAAATGTTATTTGGGGAATTGTGTGGGTTGCGAAAGGCAGCTAAATATTCCCCGTCATTAAAACGATTAGTATAACATTGTATACACCCTCGTTCTTTTAAAAGGGTAGGGTCATTAGTCCAGTCTTCCCCCACAGTATATAGCAGTAATCCATAAGGATTCCCAAATATCGTTAAATTATCCCCCTTGACTTGTATCTTACCCTTGCGTAGATAATGAACATAATTTGAGATAATCTTTTTCTTTTCTTCTCTAAACCATTTTGAATTGCCAAAGTCATTATTATGCCTGTATAAATCGGCGAGCATCTCATAGTGATTTATCTCATTAGCGTTTTTACGCAAAAACCTCTCAAATTCTTCATTGTCCTGTTTAAGTAATTCTACATAATCAATACTGTTCTGAGCGATAGCTTTTACTTCGTCTTTTGTGCAGGGGAGGGTATTTATCATTTGATAACTCAACTGTTGATATTCGCCTAATTTGCTTGGATGATCTGTTTTAACAATACCGAATATGTCACCATCCAAACTAACTCGATTACACCAATAAGAATAAGCTGCTTCTGGAGTGTTACCCATTATGTCAATAAACTTACGCCATTTAACAGCATTGTCAGTGGTTATAACCTTTATATCCTTTAGATAGTGCCAATTGCCAAACATATCTTGTACTTGATGAGTAGGGTAGTCATAGCCATTCTCATTACACCAATCTTTAAAGAATAGTTGTAAATGCCCTCGTAATCCACACATCTTAAAGAAATGATTGCGGAGAAGAGCCATACCGTTTACCCAATTAGGCAACAAATCTGATTCTATAATCCCCATACCATCCCAAATAGTGTTTTTGACTTCTGTTTCCTTGCGTTCCACAACACACTTCTTTTTGGTGTTGCCTTTTTTGTCAGTATAGGTATCAGCTTTGACTACATTTGCCATAGTCTTAAAATAACTGTCTTGATCCTTTAGAATGAGAATGTCGTTTACCGGGATATGTAGCGTTCCTACAATTGTACTCGTTGTTAAAGGAGAATAAGCAGACATTTCAACTATCTTTGCATTATCTTTAGCCATCTTGTTGCCCAATCCCATCGTCAGCCAGTCAAATGCTTTCTTGTAAAGTTTTTGATTTATGAATATGACTTGTCCGAGTTTTGCTTTAGCACTTGTGCGAAATAGCATATTATAATGAATCGTCTGTTCACTCTTGATATTACCTTCCTTATCACGTATCTTATAGGTAATATCAACCCCCTCATTGTAGAACTTATCACGGATTTCTCCACGTTTCTTCTCAGAATACAATGATTTGTTCTGTTTTACTCGCTCAATAGCGGTATTTATTCTTTCTTTTGATTCAGCAGTTATGTCCGTCTTTAATAGTCCCTCAAGCCTTTTTAATTCATCATCATACGATCTGCTACCAAAATCAAAATCTAAACATACTATATCACGAGTGCTTTCGTTTCCATTTTGATTGTTCTTGTGAACATCTAAACCGTTTGCTTTTAGAAAGTAACTGAACAGGCTGTTGTTGAGCATTGCTTCGGTATAAGTGAAATAATCTCTTACCCCCAAATTTACATCATAAAGCATTCCGGCACTTATGTTCTTAATTTTTATTCCGTATTCGCTAATATAAAATTCCCCCTTGTAATATTTAGTAATTTTTCTTTTGCCCAAGCGATTTCTGTCTCATATCCGCTTTTATTGAGTACATAGATATTTGGTAATTTCTTAGCTGATTTATCTTTCTCACTATGAGAAAATCCCATCTCTTTCTTTATGAGCAGGGGATGTTCCCCACTTGTGAGTATCTGCAAGCACTTATTAACTGTGCTTTTAGACATCCCTAAGTCTTTGACAATTTTATCGGTACTTTTGTAGAATGCTTCCGGGTAGTCAAAGGGATTAGGAATATCAGGTTTACGAGATATTATGTAAGATTTGACGTACAGATAAACAAGCAAAATATTTTCTTTGTTGACTTTAGTGTTTAATGACAGTATAGTTTTGAACTGCTCTATAGTAACAATTGTGAAATTCTTGCTTGTATCAAATACCAAATTATTTGTTTTAATCTCAATTCCAGTGTCAGCCTTTACTTTTGATAGATCAGACGCAATTTCAATCATCTCATTTTCTACCATAACTCTCAAAACCGCTATAGCATCAGAAAACACACTTGTTTTTCTAGTGGATATACTGTACCCATAAGAATGTAACACCTTATCAACAGTAATCCAACTATGATCCCCGCAAGTCCTATAGAACCCAATAAGGATATAAGTACCATAAAATTTTCTGCCTATTCCAAATTTCCTAGTAATATCACATTGAATATATCGGTTTGGAATCTTTACAAAATAGCCATTTTCTTCTCCTATAAAAACACCTCCTTATATTTCTTCTCCATAGTTCATTTTTATGTCAAAAAGTAACACAAGAATAGACTGAATTAAGAAAGACCGTATAAGTAAAGTATAAATACTTTACTTATACTGCGGACGAAACTTTTTGACAGAAAATTCAGTGAAAATTTTGAGCCTTTAGAAGAGAGAATTTTTTATTCTCAACTTCTTATGTAATCTTTGATAACTTGAAGTCTCCATCTTTCAAGCGAACCTATCGTTTCTTTTTTTGGTATTTCATTTTTTTTGATTCTGATACCAAAGTCTCTTAACATCTGATAGGTTTCTTCAAGACTTTCGTCTGTAGGTTTAGACCTGAGATATTTTTCATGTTCTCTCATTTCTCTTAAATCTTCAGGAGATCTCTTGACTTCAATTTTTGTAAATGCGTACATTTCTTTTTCCTCCATAAATCTTATAATTGTTTTCTTTGACGAATTTAAGGTCTAATTTAACTCATAGCAGATAATTTTCTATTTTATCCGCTATGAGTAAATAGTTGTTTTATTTTTTGCCTTTAAAGGCAAAGAGTATTGTAGATTTCTCTCTTGTCATCTTCCTCAAGTCCACAGTATCTTATTGTTGTTTCCTGCTTAGAATGATTTAACATTCTCTGAAGAAGTGTAAGGATGTAGACATACTTGTCTTTATTTTTCATAAGAGATTGATAAACAAAAGTTTTTCTTGTAGAATGACAAGATAATGTGTAGTCTAAATCAAGAGCATTCTTTATCTCATTTAAGATATTCCAAAATGATTGTCTACTCATTGGCTTATCGCTTTTTCCTCTAGGGGAGAAAAGATAATCTTCTCTTGAGTAAACTCCTAAACTTGTCAAATAATTAGGGATTACACTTTTAATAGAGTCATTCAGATAGATTGTATTCGTCTTTCCTGTCTTTTTCTCGGTAAGAGTAATCTTATCCTTTAAAGAACCATCTGTATGAAGTAAATCACCTATTCTGATCTGACTTAAATCGCTAATTCTTAGGACATTGTTAATAGCCATTACAAAATAAGTGTAATACTTTATGTTAGTTCCCTTGTATCTCTCCGGTCTGTTTAAGAGATATTCTTTCATTTCATCTATCTCTTCAAGACTTTTTATAGGAGAAGCTGCTGTATGACTCTTATTAGGATTAATGAGTTCTTTCCTATGTTTACTTGGGATGAGAGTATTCTGAGATTCCCTTTTAACACCTAATTCACTGAGCTGTTTGTGTAAACCATCTGTGTCAATCTTGACTACCGTATTTGTACTCTCTATAGGATTATCACAAGTAATCATATCCAGCGTTCCTTGATACATTTGTCTTTTCTCCTTTGCTATAAATCTTATAATCGGTTTCTTTAAGCCTATTATAACACTTCTGGTATAGGTTGTCAATAGAAAAGATACAATCTTTTTTCGTTTTCTATAGTTTATTTTGTACAAAATTTGTATGATTATTTTGGGCACTTTTTCATTCAGATATTGTTTTGATTTTCGGATGAGATAATTTTGCCACTACGAAATGTTAAGTGCAATCCACTATAAAGATAGGTTATGCCTTGTTTATAGGTATAAAAAAAGAGCCTGTTTTTAGGCTCGAAGTGATAATATCGGCATTCTGTTGGATATAAGCCAATAAAGATTAACTTTTTATAGGCTTGAAAGAATGATTTCAATTGATTTTCTTCCTTTTTAGAGGTTAAGTTTTATTGAGTAAATTCAATGCTTTATCGAAAAATAGTCCGAAGTGGTTTTTGATATTTTAGATTTGAGTTAAGTTAAGTTTTGTAGGACAGAACCCTTGTTAGATGAAGATTGTTGTTTAGATGTGAATTGATTTGCTTTGAGCAGAATTTTAGAGTAGTGTAAAAGTGGATTTAGTGTGGGTGAAAGCCTATATAATGAGATGTAAATTTAAACCTGATGTGTTGAAAAAACAGATATGAGCAGCCTGCCATCTCCAATAGCTTGCAGAAATGAGAACATACCCCACATGAGCTTGACAAACTGCCGAAAATGTCAAGTTGACAACGGCATAAAACCGGGTAATCAATGCAATTTTGAGCAAGCAAAAATGTAAGTTTTTCCCTGTAAATTCCTTGTAAAATGCAATTTTGGCTAACGTTTATTAGCTTTTTCGTTCGGCTAATGTGTCCAATAAACGGGACAGGTAAAAATTCAACATAACAGTGTTATGTAAATTATGTTACACAACATTAGTTACACAACGAATGTTACACATTGCAAGTACAACAAGCGTTACACAACATAAATTACATAACGTGTACAATAAACAGTACAGCTTTACAAGTACAATGCTATAATATATATACTTGTCCTGTTTATGGTACACCTTTGAATTATACGCATAGTAATAAAATCGCTTTACAGCCTGTAAAATAACTTTACTTAACAAGGTTAAAAATGCCTTTATAAATTTACTTAAATTATAATGAATTTACTTAACAAAACCTGATTATTATTTAAGTAAATTAACTATTCAAAATCAGCCAAAACAGCTCAAAATCGCTCAAAGTAAAAATATGTAAATATGTCTATGTCGAAATCTGTAAACGGTGAATAATTGTAAATAACTGTAAAATAATCGTGGTAATCTATGCGATCATATCAAAAAATCTGTATCGTAAAAATACGCTTTAAAATGCGATTTAAGCAAGGTTAAAATGCCATAGTCAAATTACACTATAGCATATATACAAGCCACTTAAAACGCAAAATAAACGCATTTACAGCGATGCTATAATCTTTTCTGCTTGCAATTTTGCGATTATGTGATATAATCAACTCAGGCAGCAAATAACAACGATTTGTTGAATGTAACACAGATTACATATTTTTTGTGCCTATTGCACAAAACAGCAAAGGCGAATTGTGCAATATCACAATAAACGTTTTGTTGTGTTACATAAAAAATCATGTAACTTTATGTAACAACGACTATTTGCCAGTATTTAGCAAAATGTTGTTGTTTTTGCAATATTCCATCGCCAAAATTGCAAATTTGTTTATAGTAAGCTCTTGCTTTTCGGCGTAAATACGTAATTCTTCCGCTTTTTCTTTTCTAATTTTGCAAGAAAAAACTTTCATGTTTTCTTTATCCCATTTTGCCGTTGCTCTTTTTTGTGCTTCACTAGCCATTAAATCACCATCTTTTTACAATTTTATCAACATTCCGTTGAATTATTCTATTTTAAATTACATTTTATGTTAAATCATACCGTTTTATTGCCAAAATTGCCATATTATAGTTAACAACATTTCGTTGAGTTACAGTTTTCATTGTGCAAAATGCACAAAAAAGATATAAGTTTTCCGTATTTTCTCTTGTATAATTACGCTTGAAATGTAACAGGATATACTGTATACTTATACTTGTAAGGTTAAGGGTGATACGAAAAACAAAACCACCTAAAACTTACACCGCCCAATCAGGCGGTTGCTCAAACGACCGGCAAGCAAAACAAATATATACTATATCTATAAAGGTATGATATTGAGTATATTATATAATTTACAGCAAAACAAAAAAGCCGGGCTGTAGATCAGGCATTAGCACAACACGCCTGAATTAACAAATGTGTTGTAGGTTTTGCTCAGCCGCCGCAAAGTAGTGAGCAAATTAATTATAGCTGTTTTTTGTAAAAATGTCAAGTGTATTGATAGTAAGCACTATAAAAACAGACTATCACCAAAGCCCAATTGGGCAAAAAAATACATATAAAGGATGGTTAAAATTATGAAATTAATTGCAGTAGCAAAAAAAGGTAAAGAATTTGTTCACTCAACAAAACGAGCATATTTTGCACCTGATAGTAGCGCAGATCGCATTGCAAAATCGCTCAACGAAAAAAAATATATGCTTAACGATGGCGAAAAATGGCAAGTATATGATTATGACTATATGCAAGAAAACTATGTAATTTATAGATTATCAATCTATAGAAATGTAGTAAAAATGCATTATCTTTTTTAAAAATCCCCTGATGAGTCTTTGAGAATTAAGACGAAATACCGCTAAAAGCGGTATCGGGATTACCCAAAAAAATACATAGCCTTAAATGGCGGATAGGATGGTACAAAATGTATAATTATTATGAAAATGTCAAGAATGATGTAGAAAACTACATTAAGGAAAACAAGGAATATTTCAAGGCGACAGATCTTGAAGAACTTGAAAAAGAACTCAATGAACAGTGCTGGATCAGCGACAGTGTGACAGGTAACTGTAGCGGCAGCTATACTTTTAACACATATGAGGCTGAAAAAAATCTAAATGGAAACTGGGACTTATTACAGGAAGCGTTAGAAGAATTTGGATGTTCTGATGTTAATCCGATTAAAAGGGGCGCTGAATGGTGTGATGTTACTATACGTTGTTATGTTTTGTCGCAAGCAATATCATCTTTACTTGAACAGATGGAAGAAAACAATGACCCGATACTTGATGAAATTTTCGGTTGCAACACTGATGAAGATTAAAAGTCGTCACAGCGACTATAAATAGGGCTTTAGGCTGTGAGCGTTGATCCCCCGGTTACAAGGGGATAAGGTGGTCATTAAAGGCTATAGCGGGCAAAAGCACGCTAAACATACATATTTTTACAAGGAGAAATCACAATGAAAAAAAATCATACTGAACACAGAAAACAAGATTGCCGATCTCACAGAGGCGTTAAACACCGTACAGCACCGTTGCACAGCTAGAACGCTATCAGCGGAAAATATCGTTGAAATTCTCAACGGTATTCTTGCAAAATATCCCATTGCAAAGGCAAAGATGAACGGTGTATTCGTTCACTATGACGGAGCGGAACATTTTACGAATGCCTACAAACACACCCCAGAGTCAACACATTTCACAGCCGTTTTTAATGGAAAATGTTGGGCAATCACGGAACTTTACCGTGATACTTGCCCTAACAGAAACGGGTTTAATGCCGTTGTAATGCTGACGGATACCGCAAAAATGGCACTTGTTGAGGCTATGGAAAAAATAGCTTGCTGATCAAGTAACGTTTTCTGAAGGGTTTGAACGGATCAAGCCCTATCCCAGTCCACAAGGGTAAAAATAAAATTAAAGGATGGTTACAGTTATGGATTTTGAAGAAAAATTCAAAAAGCAAAAGGCTTTGGATAATTTTGCTTACGATATTTCAGGCGAAATTATCCGTTGCGGTGCATTTATCGACAAAGAGCAATTCCGCACTTTGAAGAAAAAAATGTATCGGGCTCACTTTGAAATCGGATTTTTGAACGTGGTGCATATATACAATTATTGTATATATATTGATGGGGATCTGTTTATTCGTATCCCGTCAAGAGACGCAGAACGGCTTGTAATCAGCACGGCTAAAAACTGCTTTGTTCCGATATACTACACACGTCCTTATTAATTCAAGCGGATTTTATCCGCTTTATCACAGTCGACAGTGCAACGATCTTGAGGCTGTGCCGATACATAATCAATTTTAAGTCGCCCTGATGGGCAAGGAGGAACAAAAAAATGAATATTGAGGAAATTAGAAACAAGAGGGTAAAAATCAGCCCGCATTCGATTACTGTTAAGGATGAATATGACAAAACTAGAGGAATAGTAAGAAATACTATTCCTTATACAGAGTGCCGTCCATCCCAAAGAATGGATATTTTCAAAACATTAAAGAATGCAGGTATTTGGGGATGCAAAGAACATGAGATAATCAAAAACGTTGTAATTGTAGATGGCAAAATATACTATTTACACGATTTAAGAGTCATTGAACAGCTTGAAAAAATCATTGCACGTTTTGAACCAGATAGCATAGATGAATTTTTTGATCACGATAAAGAAATTATTGCTATAAGGAAACAGATAGCGGAAAAAGCATCAGAGTTTTTAACCGTTATTCCGTGCTATGTTATTAAATAAGGAGGAACACATGAAAAAGTACAATGAAATTATAGGTGAAATACATTCTATAAGGGAAGAAAGAAGTAAAATTACGGAACGTTTGAATAAAAAAATTGATGAACGCTTTGAGAAAAAAACGAAAAAGGATGAGCTGCCGGAAATAGAACAGGAAATAATCACTTTACAAACGGCACTCAACGATACTATTATAGCAGAAAAACTGCTTAGAAATAATGCAAAAATAGCATTCTTTACTGAAATAATGCTTATAGTATTAGAAGTTTTTAACAAGTATTCAGGTAAGCCCTATGGGGAAAAAACAAATAAAAAAATCAGTGAGGAAATAAAACAGATAACCGGATGTATTGCATATATCAGTAAAAGCTATTCGCAATATAAATATGTTTTAACGGATTTAAAAACAAATTTATCTATAGAATGTGGTACAAAATATATTAACGGTGAACAGAAACCGTTATTGATTAATAACAAAATTCAAGTAATTAACATTGAGGAAATAGAGTTATTTTATATCAATAATATATATTTTAATGATATAAATAACACTATAGCAGAATTAAAGAGAATATATGCATTAGCATATGAGAAGCAACAAGAACTTGAAAAAATATGCTCACAATTCAACGCACTAGCCGTTGATGGAATAGAAAATATTTATTCGACAAAACATATATACAAAAACCAGTATTAAAATAGAAAGGAAAATAAACATATGTCATTTATAGTATTATTTATCGGATTAATTATATATGGTATCTGGAAGAATTGCGAACCGCAGATCCCGGCAAGTTACCATAACAATTGGAAACTTGAACAGGAAGACTCTTGGAAGGTCAGTACAGGCGAAATGTCGCAACGGCAGTTTATGAAGAATATACAGAACGGAAAATATAAATAATTTGAAAGGAACAAGATTATGAAGATAACGGAATACAGAAAAAACCTTGAAGCCGATGGTTATAAAACAAAGCGCGTAAACGGTGAATATTTTGCTTATAAAGATGGGAAATTTTATGAATTTTTTATTGACTGGTTAGGTAATAAGGATTTTTTTGAAATATCATTAGATGTAATGAACCCTGAATATGCAGAGCCTATAAAAAAGGCATTTGAAAGGAAATAAACAAGATGAAAATAAACGCTAAGAATACAAGAAAAATATCTAACCTTTATCATGACTATTTGCAGATAGATAGTGAAAAAGATTTAAAGAAAAGAAAGCTAACACTTGTAGAATATAAAGATATTGCGTTTTTTGCAAATGAATTGCAGAGGAATGGATTTTTCTTGACTTTTTCAAAGGCAATAGCAGAATATTTTAAACGCTTTGATTTTACGGTTATCCCATCACATGATTTTGAAATCAATTATAAAATAGAAATCTAAGGAGGATAAAACAAAATGAAACGTATAAAGGAATTTTTACAGCGGGATTACATATCGGAAATAGCAAGCAGCTTATTCCTTATTGCTATAGGTATAATCTATACGGCTTATTCAAGTGACGGAACACTTTTAGTATTTGCATTTCCGATAGGGATTTTTATCCTTATCGGATCAATAGCGGAGTATCGGAAACTGTATCATAACAGCGGAACGGAAGAAACAACGGAAACAGAAACACACGGAAAACATTGTGCTTGAAAGGAGAAAAAAAATAATGGAACTGAAAATTGCTTATTGCTATAATCAAAAGTTTTTGCCTACAAATAGGCATAAAAAATTAAGAGAAAGGCAAATAGAAGATACATTAATAGTAAATATAACAGAGTTATCTTCGGATATTTTTCCTGTTGCATTTATTATACATGACCTGCAATCGGTGCAAGATGGTATGACTTCTTATGAAGATTATAAAAGTGAAAAGTGTGAATACCGTATGTTTGCAGAAGAAATCAGAACTTATAAAGGAAAGCTTTACATTCCTATTCGAATTACACATGGTGCCGCAATCAGCACGATTTTTGAGAATGAAAGTTATATAATTAACTATCTTGAAAGACAGTGTACAAAAAATTATGATATGTATAAAAAAGATGAGTTTACGGAAAAATCCATCGTAATAAAAGAAGACAAAGAAAAAGTAAAACAAATGTTGCATAACTGTTCAAGGCATTTTATTTATTTTAACGGAAAATTTTGGAGGAATTGTGCTGAACCGATATATAATATAGAAACTTTCGGGCTTGGCAATAATCATGGAGGTACTGGATTTTTTATTGAGTATGGATATTCTAATATCATGGAAAATAATTTCAATGCGTTACAGAGAGACGATGCTATTGATTATGGAAAAGCCATTGCTGTTGGTCGAGGGGATACAAATTCTGTTAATATCATTGGAAAATATTCTAACATAGAAGTCATTATGCCAGAGATGGTAAAGATGCCGTTCAATGTGCTTGAAAGGATGGAAAACAATGGATAGATATTTCTACAGCATAGAAGAAGATAACAGAAAGAAATGCGTTCACTTTAGCGGAAATGTATTCTGTGACGAAGGAAATTCATACGGAACACTAGCGGAATGGATATTCTTATATATCCCTATATCCGAATGTGTTTCGCTTATAGAAAAAGGTAGTCTGTTTGATTGGATTGATGAATGTATATCAAGTGTAGAAGAACTGACGGAAAAAGAATGTCAAGATTGTATCAATGAATATTGGAACGGAAAATCAGGAAAGAAACTGCCGTTGAACGAAATCACGGATAAAACGGAATGCGGATATTATTATTTTGACAGGTGCTACACATGATTAAGTTTACAGCAAATAACTATATCAGCGGAAACATAGACAGAGAATATTCTGATCTTGTTATATCCCGGCAGGTTATCGGACGGAACAAGATACAGTATGTATGTAAAAGCGATAGATGGCTTGAAACAATGCTATCACAGTATCGGAAAAAGATTGAAACAGTTATGGAGGATTGACAGATGAAAATAAAAATAACAAACTTGTTCACAAAAGAGGAATTGTCACTCTTGTATTCGGCTTTGAAATTAGTTGGAAATGAAATGGAAAGGGAATTGCCGATTAACATGAGATCATCATCGAGACTCGCTCAGAAGATAAGGGAAAGTATTGAAATTGATAAGGAGGATTAAATAATGACAAAGAATATTACGTTGACAATGGAAGAAATTGAGTTAATATACTCGGCTTTGCTTGTGTATGGGGACAAATTATGCGAAGCAAACAAATTACATCTGGATTACGAAACGGAAAACGGAATAGCTAACAGGGCAAAAAAGGCGTATAATACAGCTCGTAAAATTATTGAAAGCAATACCGATAAAACGGAAGTTTGATAGGAGGAAAAAACAAATGAAAGTAATTGAAAAATCTGTTACCCCTTTTGGAACAGAAATACAACTTGAAGATTGGGGCGATGTATATCATGATGTTGACAACTACATGATAGGGGCGTATCCTATAGCAGAAAATTCGGAAAAGTTTTCAAAAAAGGGCGAAACTTTTAGGATTAGCATTTCTGCAAATAAATATATAGGCTATACAGATGATGATGTTTTGTACGATTATGAAGCATTGAAATCTGGCGAAAAAACACTTGCGGATCTTCGTGAACATTTTTGGAACAAAAAATCGGATTGTTACCGTTTAGGAATAGAGGAGGATTAACAAATGGAAAATAAAAAATTTTATAGAAGTTATGGGGTAACAGCAAGTATTGCTGAACATAAGGACGGAACAGCAACATTAAAAGTTCGTTCTATAGGATCAAAAAGCACAGAAAAGAAGTATTCAAGCAAAAAATCTGCATTAAACGCTTGGTACAGAATGTGCAATTAAGGGGGATTAACCATGAAACCAAAGTACATTAAGACAAGGGAACGTGGTTGGTGTTGGGTGTGCCAGTACGGAAACATAATCACTACAAGCACTGTATCGGCAGAGGAATGCTACCGGAAACATATCCGTAAACTGTGCGGATTATGTTTTAATGTTGAGCAGATTGAACGGAACATAGACTTTATCAACCGTCAGGAAAGAGAAGTCGAAAGGCAGTGTTATAGCTATTGACTTATTCCGAAAACAATAGTATAATAGAGAAAAACGGAGGAACGGAAAAGGACAACAAAATTAAAAGTAGATGGATGGACGATACGAGGCATATAATTTACTTGTATAATATCGTTTATTAATTAGATTAAAACTGAAAGGAATTTTGGTATGAAAGACAATATAGTAAAAGTTTTCAGAGCAGTGCTCACGGTGAAGCTCTCCAAACGCGATAAAGCTATTGCCGAGCACGACTATCCGAGCGAAGAAGATATACGTCTTGCAAAAGAAAATACCGATGACGATCCTCCTGAAAGAGTACGCAATGTTTTGATGTACTTAGAAGATCCCGAGTATTATAAGGATTCAGTCATCAAGAGTCTTATCGGCGATATTATCGAGGATGTGCTCGTGTTCAATGATGCTATCAGCAAAGCAGATTTAGCAAAAGCATATGAAGACGGCAGTTGCGATACAAAAATCGCTCTTTCTGATGATGTAGATGCTGAAATACTTAGAACTGCTATCCACTATGAAGGTGTGATTTCTCGAGATATGATGCGAGATTTCGATGGTATTTATGACACGTTTAAAGTTGCGGATTATTTATATAACAAAGGTAATGACAGCTTTACAATGACATTCACGCTCATACAGTATGAAGACGGCACAATAGAAGACTTTTATGCTCCAGGCTGTTATAATGCTTTGGTGAAACATAAGTAAAACGCCGAATAGAAACGGTTTATTTCCAGTTAAAACGAAGAAAGAGGAATTTGATATGGATATGAAAAGATATGTGCTTGTTCAGGTAAAAATCAATTTGCCTAAAACGGTTAAGGCAGGAGAAATATATGAGAAATCTACGGATATTGAGGATGATGGAATCTATAATGAAATCTCAATATTCGTTGATAGAGAGGATGCTCTTAAAGAGTTATCAAAGCATAAGACAGTTGGCAAGTTAACAAATACGGAATCCGGGGAAATTCTTTCTTGTTGTATCTATTATTTACAGGAAAGAGTTTATGATGAAAACGGAGAATACGGAATTGTCGGACTTACTTGGGTTGCTGAAGAAGAAATTGAATAGATTTTAAAGATATGGAATCAAAGATTAAATTTAAAACGGAATCGCCTTATATTGAAAAGGCTAAAAAGCACGTTGGTGAAACTTATAACGAGCTTACTATAGAAGAAGTCGTTGGTATGGAATATCGTAATGGAATATATAGAACTATGGTAAGGTGCAGATGTAGTTGTGGAAAAGAAATTATCGCTATGCTATCTGCTGTGCTTTATGGAAACATTAGATCTTGTGGACATAGAAAGAAAAACAACTTCAATAAATTTTATGATGGATTTGTTGATGGAACAAATACTATAACAATATCTAAACCCAATCGTATTATCAAAACAAACACTTCAGGAGTAACAGGTGTTACAAAAAGAGGAAACAGATACAGGGCTTATATCACGTTTAAACAAAAGCAGTATCATTTAGGATATTTTGCAACGTTTGAAGAAGCTGTCGCTGCAAGAAAACAAGCAGAAAAAGACTTCTTTGGAAAGTTTCTTGAGGAACACAAAATATAGAGAATCGGAAATAAAAGATATTTTTAACGAAATAAGATTTCTGATTCAACAAGATATTGTGTTAGAATACAACAATATAACGGTTAATTCACTTTTGTGGATTAACCGTTATTTTTATTGGATTTTGCTTGTTCAGCGAGAGTCTTAGCTCTTTCTCTGATAACAGCTTTGGAAACAGAATCGGCTGTTCTATAGTCTGTTAGAAGCTGCTGTTCATCTAATGGAATGGAATCATATCTTGTTTCGCCATCAAAGAGATAACCAACGGAGACATTGAAATATTGAGCTATTTTGTTTAATACTTCTGGTTTTGGGAGAGAACCATTCTTCCACAGTGTTACTTTAGATGTGCTTAATTGAAGAATATTTTTCACAAACTCGGTTGGAGTTGTGTTATTGGATTTACAAAGCATATCAAATTGTTCAAAGAACACAAATATCCCACCTTTATTTTGTTGAAGCATACAAAAATTCCGTAAATCGGAATTGAAGCGTTGACAATTCTATGAAATAGAATTATAATAAAGACAACGGAAATCCGCAAGAATAGTTTAACACAAAAAAATCCGCTTGTCAAATGTTAAACTTTGAAAGGAGGTGAGACAAATGCGTAGAGCTACATATTCTGAGTTCTTAGAAATTTTGCAGAGATTATTAAATCATTCTGACTACAAGAACACAATGAGATACTGTGGTATTTCAGAATAAGATTTTATAGGGATACGATGTCCCTTTAGAGAAAAACAAATATGAAAGGAATTACATAACATGAACGAATTAACATTTACAGAGGACAGAAATCTCAGGGACAATTGCATCAGCCATTACGAAGTGCTGGGAAGAGTAAAGAATTTATTGCTGATACCTTACGCAGATGTGGCAACGGCACAGCAGGTAGCTGACTTTTATGATGTGGATATAAAAACAATCCACAGAGTGTACGAATTAAACAGCGAAGAACTCAAAATGGATGGTGTAGGAACAAGAGGTTATAAAAATTTTCTAATTCCACAAGTTGTGGATTTAGAAACCTCAAAAGGAAAAGCATTGCTAACTTTCGAAAATGGTGACACTTTAACTATTCCAAATAGAGGAATCAGAGTGTTCACTCGTAGAGCTATTCTCCGCATCGGAATGTTACTCCGTGATTCTGCTGTAGCAAAAGAAGTCAGAACACAGCTTCTCAATATAGAAGAAAAGACTTCTAACGAGATCAAGACGGAAGATATTAACGAGGAGCAGAGGCTGATAACAAATGTCGGAATGGCTTTCGCAAGCGGAAACATAAATGATCTGTTAAAAGCTACAACGGAATACAATGCATTTCAGAACCGCCACATTACAAAGTTAAAAGAGGACAACAAGGCTTTGGCTGGTGACATATTGGAATGGAAGGACAGAAACAAGTTAAATGCTGGAGTAAGAAAACTTGCATCCGTTACTAAGATTTACTTTGGCAAGATGTGGAACGAATTGTACAAGAACTTGCAATATAAGTATGGTATATCGCTAAAAAGAAGAGGCAACCAGCCCTATATACAGCACATTAAGCAGGATGAATGGAAATTCGTTATAATGACATTCTCTGCGATGTGCGAAGCATATGGGCAGTCGCCAAGTGATATGTTCCAACAGGTTACGCCTAAAAAGGCTTTGGAAACTAATTATTAACAAGTTTCGTTTTAGGCAATTTGATTATTCTATCAACCTTACCCAGTACAAGCCCGTTGCAGACAACGGAATCATTTTTTGTGAAGTGAATATTGGGGAAGTTAGGATTTACAGAGATCAACTCCCCTTTACCTCTTTCTTTTATGAATGTGTTGTCATTAACGGTAAAGATACCTACTTCACCAATATTAACGTCTGGTTGTTGCTTTACAAGGACTATATCTCCTTCATCAAATTGCGGGTACATTGAATAACCGCTTATTCTAACAGCATAATCAGCCTTGTTTGTTAAAGGATTTGATTTAACGTTAATTAAAGTAAAGTCGTTTTCGTCAACATCGTTTCCGTAACCTGCGGATGCTGGATTTCCAAATAGCCGAAGTGTAATTACCGTATCAGATTCTTGGAATGCCAAGCCTCTTCTGCCTGACTCATCAGCATCGGGTACATATTCCACAATATCGGAAATGTCGCATTCCAAAGCATCACATAATCTGCACAGAGTAGGCAGAGCTACAGAATCCCCTTTGCGAATAGATTGTATTGTTTTCGGATTCAAAGGATCAACCTTTAAATATCGCAAAGAGTTTAAACTTACATTCTTTTCGTCAAGAAGGTGGAATAATCTGTCGTATTTAATTGGCATAATAATCACCTCATCTTACCTTATTGTACCATTAAGTAACCACAAAGTCAAGAAATTATTTGTATAAAAAGTTACACTAATTTTTTCTGTTACTTTTGTATACTTTTACTATTGATAAAAAGGTTACATTTTGGTACGATTAGCATCACAAGGTTACATTAGTAACAAGTAACAAAAATTATAGGAGGATACAAAATGGAACACACACTAAGTACCTGTACCGTAAAAACATTCACGGAACGGTATGAGAAACAAAAGCTAAACTTTGACTTCACTATTCAGCGTGATGGTGGGCAGTGGAATAGTGAGCAGCAGAGTTTGCTTGTTCATTCTATTCTTGTAGGCATGATTGTTCCTGCTTTGTACTTTATCAAAGAAGAAGTCGATAGCGGGGAAGTGTGGACAGTCATTGACGGAAAACAAAGATTGTCAACTCTGATGGCATTTTACAACAATGAGTTTAAGTTATCTAAGGACACCGACAACATTACTATCGGTGACAAGGAATACATAATAGCCGGACTCAAATACAAAGATTTGTCTGAGATACTTCAGGAGCGTTTCACAATGTATCCTTTTGATATTGTCTATCTGAGAGGGTATACAGATGAGGAAATAGAAGAACAGTTTTATCGCTTAAATAACGGCTCTATTTTCACAAAACAGCAGAAGGCTGTAGTACAGTTAGGCACGGAACTTGCAAGTAAAATCAATGAGATTGAGAAACATCCGTTCTGGGAACGTGTAAATATCAGTAAATCTCAGAGAAAGCATGGAGTTGTTAAGGAAACAATCTTAAAATGCTTAATGTTGTTAAGCGGTTATAACTATGCTCATTTTGGAGCGTGTGAAGTTGTTAAATTTGCTAAATTCTTCAGCAAAAACTATGATGATAAACAGCTTGAATATTTTGCTGACATTCTTGATAAACTTAATGATAATATCGTTGATACGGATGACAACAACAAGATGCTCAAGCCTATAAACATTCCTGCTATCGTTATGAATGCAGATTTCTGTGATGAAAACGATGTATCAGATACCGACTATGAAAAATTCATCACCGATTGGTTTGAAACTGGTTGCAAAAGCAACAAATATCTTGAATGTTGTGGATCAGGTAGCACACACAAAGCAAAAGTTGAGGGAAGAGTAAAAGTAATGAATGATTTTCTCCTTAATTTTATAGGGGAATAAAGGTATAAAAGAAGGGATAATAGCATGGATTCAAAGATAATTTGGGATTTGAAAGATAGCTTAAGCCAGTACAACACACACATTATAGATGGTGAAGTTTGTTACGGAGGATGTGTGGAAGATAATCCTATAGGAATAGGGTTCTATAGAGATTTTAAAAGGATAAAGTGGGTGATTCCTTTCAATTACGAAAATGTTATTGAGGGTATATGTGTTAAGAAAAATGATGATGGAACAGTTGATTATGTCATTACTTTTGATGATGACACAAGACCTATCAATATAAGAGCATACAATCGGAAGGGATTAAAAACAATTCCTATTGATGAAATAACGGGGAATGGATTGGCAACGGTTTTAACGGAAGAAATTGTCGATGATAACTTTAGTTATCTTAAAGTTAATGACAAAAATGTTGCTGTAGTAGCATTAGATTTGTTTAAACTTGTACTCGATAATGTTCAAAGAGAAAAACTGACTGAGATAATTGAGGATGCTGAAGAAAAGTCAATTATAAAGCAAGTTGATGGCAATTTAACTCTTTGTTGTGTTTTCAATTTTGAAGATAATACTTTCAGATTTGAGAGATTAAATATAAAAGATTTTGCTGGGGATAGTCCTCAGAAGATAAAAATTTCACGACAGATACATAGTAACAATAAAATAAGTAACTATGCTACAAAAATAGTAAAACAAAAGAAAGAAAATGACGGAAAGATAGCCCTTATTGACGAAATAATTAAGGTATTCCCAAAGAAATGTGAAAAATATGGGATGTCTATTTCTCAGAACGAGTAAAAGCGGAAGGAGAATAATATGGCTTGTAGAACTGCTGAACCGATTGTAACTTTTGCGGAAATTAGAAAAATTAATAAAATTCTGCAAGGAGAAATTTGGATTGCAGACTTAGGTGAAAGAGATGGTAGCATCCAATGTGGGAAAAGACCTGTTATTGTTCTGCAAAATGATGTAGGTAATAAATATAGTCCCACTACCATAGTTGTACCGCTAACAAGCCAACTAAAGAATCTTTTGCCTGTGCATACTGATCTCGGTATAGAATGTGGACTCAAAAAAACAAGCACTTGTCTTATGGAACAGATTGTGACAATCAACCAGTCACAACTTATCAACAAAATAGGTGAATTGAACGAAGATGGATATAAAGCTATTAAAAATGCCATTGTTGCATCTTTTAAAGGCATACTTTAATTGACATTTCGGGTTGTTTCGTGTATAATTTTGAGTAATGACATATAAGGAAGGTATTGGTATGTATAACGCAGAGGTAAAAGAACTGTATCTTAAAATTTCATCTAATTCGATGATAACTAAGAGTTATCTGAATAAATTAGAACCTTTTGAGATAAAATTGGGCAAAGATTTTGGAGAATTTTCTGATACAGAAGTAAAGGAATCTGTTCTTGAAATCGTAAAAAATCTAAAAGCTGGAAATACTATCAGCGTTGTTCTCACTAATATTAAGAAGTATCTGCTTTGGTATTGCGAGTATTATAATAAAGAAACATACAATATATCGGAAGTTTTTAATGAAATAAGAAAAGAAAAGAATGTGAACGTTCACTACTACAAATCCTTTCCAGATTTTTTTGAGGATTTGTATACAAATATGTATAACGATGTTCTAAAGCAGAATTTTTCGCAAACATTGATTAGGGAAAAGAGACAGTTAATTTTTGATAGATACAATGTTGGGTTGTGTTCAGCATTACTTGCTTGGTGTGGGTTATCTGGTGATGAGATTTGCAATTTAAAAGCTACTGATGTTGATTTTAACAATGCTACAATACGCTTATCCGATAGAGAAGTTTCGTTTTCTAATACTATTCAGGAAGTTTTAGAGAGGACTATATATGCAAATAATTATATAGATAAAAATGGTGAATATGGGAGATATGAATCGTCTTGCTATGTACTCCGTAGGCAACAGGTGGGGCAATCTTATTACAATGAAATTGATTCTAATAAAATTGAATTAGAAAATGACAACAATACCCCTGTATTAAGATATTATATGCAAAGACAAGTGTCACACATATTACCGGGGCTGGCTATTAGCTCAATCCGTGAGAATGGCAGCTTCGTAAGAATGTATGAAAAAATGAAAGAAGAGAATGTCTTTAGAAATGGAAAATTACCAAAGCGTATAGACAACAGTGCTTATTATGAAGATTGGATATTAAAATTGCCCCGTGGCTTAAAACAAGATACGATTCTTCGTTTTAGACTGTTTGTACGAGATATGAACAAATAAATAAAAACATGTTAAGATCACTCTGTTAGCAACAGGGTGATTTTTTTGTTGCTTTTTTCTAACATACAATCTTTTTTGATTGACAAAAATCGAAATTAGGATATAATAAGAGATGTCAAAGAAACAAATTATAAGATTTATAAAAGCGGTGATAAAATGAATAAGTACAAAAGACAAGACTTAATAACTCTCGGTTTTCTCGGTTTATGTTTTGCAATTATAACATCAATCTATATAGGAAACAAAAACGATAGTGAAAGTAACTTGAGCAGTGAAGATAGTGAATATCAGATAAATACGAATTACTATGATTGTGGCAATCCTTTTAGGTTGACAGTTGTTAAGCCTAATACCGAAAGTGATTCTAAATGGGAACATAAAGAAATTACATCTAGCGAGGGAAATCAAGAAGCTGCTATTATAAAAGACACAACATCTAAATTTGAAATAGGAGAAGAATGTGAGATTCCCGGTGTTCCGACTCATGTTAAGTTTTGTACAGACTATAGATCTTATGATTTATGGTACACTCCTCATTACAGGCTTCAGCAGGTTGCGTGGACTGATGAATATGGATTGAGAAGATACAACAATGATTACTTAGTAGCTTTAGGCAGTTACTATTCAACCGATATTGGTGATAGGTTTGAGGTTACATTAGATACAGGTAAGACTTTTACGGTTATGATGGCTGACGGCAAGTGGGATATTGATTGTGATGAAAACAATATGTACACACCAACGATTGACTACAATGGAGAATATGCTGGGAATTTGCTTGAATTTATAATGGATAAATATTCAGTTTCAAGCGAGATGTACGGATATGGGTCACTTGATTACTACGATGCTTTTAAGGGTAGTGTAATTAAGATGGTTTATCTCGGCAGAGATGATTCTGCCGATTGGGATACATACTATTAATTATTAAGGAGAATAAAAATGATTTTTAGTGGTTTTGAATTAAAGGAGAGACTTATTCGTTTACGAATTAAAAGCGAACTCACAACCTCGGATGTTGCGGAATACCTTGGAATTGAAGAAGAAGAGGTTATAAATATAGAAAACGGTAAATCTCCTTTGTTAGCCAGTATAGTAGATGAATTGTCAAAACTTTACGGTGTTTCTGTCACTCGTCTCATGAAAGATGACAACTATTTAGTAGGTGTTCCTTCTTTAAAGGATTGTGACATAAAAGATCTGAGAGACATAGCCAAAATTAATAAGATTGCCTTGAATTTGGGACAGATGAAAGAATTAGCAGGTAACTTATGATAGTTTTCAGAAAAACCACAGAAACAAAAACAAAATACTTTAGCAAAGAAATTATAACGTTCAGAAAGTTACTCCTTTTTGGCATAATACCATTATTTATTTCGGTAACAAAGGAAACAAAACCGTCGTGAATTAAATAGTGAGAAATTAGGAAGAATGGTTGAAAAATGGATTTAGCGTAGAGATAATGTTATGGGGGGTTTGCGGAATGGTAAATAAGCTAACGAAAGGAGAAAGATGTAGCGTAAATGATAACATATGAAAGTATACCAGATGGATATGAACTTTCTACAGAATTTCCAACATACATTTTAGGGTTTTGCCCTGATACGGATAGTTGGTTTGCCACTAATCAAAGATTTTTCTTTTACGAATATCCTATGGATTTTCCAAACGAGGAGACCGCAATTGAATATTTCAAGAGGAATCCAGAAGTGTTTTATAATTTGGAAAAAGAAATGAGCATATATCGCCCTTCATTTTATAATGATGGCGTTTGGTTGGAAAATACAAAGGAACTTATAACGATAAAAGATTAGTTTTATAGGGGAGTTTATTTATGACCATTATATTCAGACAACGTACATTCTCAAAAAGATGGAAGATACAAAAAGACTGGGATGTTGGGGTAAACCATACTACAGCAACTATTGTTGCTGATGAGAAACGCTATGTCCTTAGATCTGATAAGAAAATAACAGAATGTGAATGTTGTATCAGCTCAATTGAAAGTATGGGAATAATAGAGGGTGGAATGATTTTTATAAATAATGACGCAGACGACATAGAGGGTGGTACTTATTATAAAATCTCAAAAATAATGCGTGATACGAATTGGAGACTAATAGTCTATCTCGAAGATGAAATTAAAGAGGATTTTTCTTCAGACCAAGATAGATGGAAGTTAGAGGACAAACTTTTAAATGTTGACAAGCTCGAAGAATATAAAAGAACTCATAAATACAAACACAGGTTTTTTAATTTTAAGAAAGGTTGATAAGAGATTATGAACAGAGATAAAGCATCTGAGATTATAAAAGTAATGGCGAGAATTGAAAAGATTGAAGATTATTTAGACTTCTTTAAGGATAGATCTTATCCAGATGAGTTCAAAATTCGTTATAGAGGAACTGAATGCCTTGAACTTGAACAAGAAGCCTTAGATACGATTATTGATTATTACGAGAAAGAACTCGCAGAGCTAAACAAGAAATTATCTGAGTTATGAGGAGAAATAGACAATGAAGATAACCATAGAATACACGCTGTATCCTGACAAGGACTTTTGCCTAAACAATCCTGAGAAATTCAATGGGAAATTTGTAGATGAAATAGACAGTTATGTAGGAAAAGTTAGTTTTGACGGGGCAGAGCCTATCATCGAGGCTAAAGACTTTTTAGAGAGATTACTATGTGACGGCATTCATGTTAAACCCAGTTGCTACTATCTTCTTCAACATTTTTGCGATGTTATAGATAATCTTGAAGATTTTATAAGCGACAGAAATTCTTTTATCTTAACAGAACCGGAAATCGAATATTCTCAATCCATAGGTGGCAACTATGAAGGAACGGAGTTTAAGGTTACTATAAGTAGAGATGAAAAAACGGCAAAGAAGATTTATAGCGTAGAAACAGAATTACATGGTTACGCAGACGATACGTTTATAGGAACAATTGGTGAGTGTGAGGACTATATACGCAATCATAACCTTCTTGAATCCAAAGATATTGGAGAAGTTAGAGTGGCACTTCTTACAGTGCAGAATGACGGAGAAACACACTGTGAGGAATTGTATAAATGCGAAAAAGCGTATAGAGTTGACGAAAATCAGAATGCTGTATCGTGTATTGTGTATAGAAAAATGATTCGTTAATAAAAGACGGCTTTTATAATAATCAACAGTGGCGGAATAGGTAGACGCTAGTATGGCTGTTGTAATGACAGCAATAAGTTTACTTGCGGAAACGGCATGAGAATACAGAGCGAGACAATTCAAACCTATATAAGTAGGCATCAGAAATGATGGGAACGAGATTGTCATGTGTGGTGCAAATCCACACCTGTTGATTAGCAAGTCTTATCCTTAAGCCTTTAAATGAAGGTAACTCTGGGTTTGTATGTTTCCCGTATAGAGTTTTAAAAACAACAGAAAAACATACAACACGCAAAGGTAGCCCAACGGCAGAGGCAATGGACTTAAAATCCAGTCAGTATGAGTTCAAATCTCACTCTTTGCACCAGCGGATATTTACATTCCGCTTTCTACAAGCGATAGCTTGCATGAGAAGTAGACGAACCGGTTATTCTGTGATTGCAAGGTTGAAAATATCTGCTCCAATCCCTTAAATAGTTATATCTCCTGTGGGAATATGACAGCCTTGGTGTTGCGGCAACAAGGTGGGTTATACGAAATAGTATCAGGTGATATGTGCGATTGTGTAAAGAAAATAAAAAATGTCAATAATTAATTCTTGAACAACACACATATTGAGTACACTCAAAGCATTTTCTCTCCCCTATGCTTATCTGATACTATTAACATGGAGATGTAGCTCAGTTGGTAGAGCAGCAGGCTTTTAATCTGCGAGTCAAGGGTTCAAATCCCTTCATCTTCACCAGCCCGAAAGGGTAAACTTCGATGATGGTTTTCATAGGGGTGTAACTCAGTGGTTAGAGAAATTTGTGTCGTGGGTTCGAATCCCACCATCCCTAAAGGTCTTAACCTCGAGACCTTATAAATAAAGAAGGAGACACTTGCTAATACTCGTAGTCTCAGTATCTTTAAAAGCAACAGAACGAGGACTGACCAGTGATTCATGAGTTGTTGGTTGGGTTCAGTAGTATAATTTAGCCTGTATCGGCTTGGTGTATGGGATTGCATAATGGATGTGGTTTCTGACGCACACTGAATATTCCGGATATTTCAGAGGAAATAGACCGTACTACTGAATTAAATTGTCGCTATGGTGGAATGGCAGACACGGCAGACTCAAAATCTGCTGATAGCAATATCGTATCGGTTCAAGTCCGATTAGCGACACCAACGCAGATATAGTTTAATGGCAAAACGTTGGCTTCCCAAGCCGAAGTTGCGGGTTCGATTTCCGTTATCTGCTCCAAACGAAAGGATAATAAAACGGTTTCGTCATAAGAAATGCGGAAATATCTGAGTAGGGTTCTATACTCGTACAAACCTATTCTCACCCTAGAAAGTTAAAGAGTGCGGGTAATATCAAAAACATAAAAGCCACGTTTTGTGTGGGTAGTGAGAGTGCAAAATCTAAGCGATTGAGTAGCAGCATCGCCTAAGTAATTCGTAATGCACCGCCCTAGTTTTTACGGTTATTAGGGATAGTGTGTGATTTGCTACATCACACACTTACATTGGCACATAGTGAAGTGGTGAACACATCAGACTTTGACTCTGATAGCGTAGGTTCAAATCCTACTGTGCCAGCCAAGGCTTTTGGTGTTATGCTACAGGTACTACCTGAACCAACGGCAGCGATGTCGTCAGAAAGGGGTCTAAATTTTGGCATTTAGCAGGGCAGTTAAATGTGTTAATTAGAATTAAACGAGGAAACGCCAGATCCACCTTTCAATCGTTCTAAATGTTAGTTCAGTTTTGGCACTCTGAACTAAAATAAAAGTGCCAAACATAATTGTAAGACCGCAAGAGGTTAAACAATATCCAAGAAAATAAAAGGAGAAAAATATGACAAAGTATTTAAAAATTGAAACCCCTTTTGAAAGAGCTGCTGACGGCTCAAAGAAACTTATAGAGGGAAAATTCAGAAACGAAACCGTTGAATATCTTGCAAACTCCGAGTGGGTATTTACTGAAAAAATAGACGGTACAAACATAGGGATTGTTTGGGATGGACATAAAGTTACATATCAAGGTAGAACTGAGAATGCACAGATCCCAGCTCATCTTGCAAATAAACTTGTAGAATTGTTTGGTGGAAATTCTAACGAAGAACTCTTTGAACAGAAGTTTGGAGATCAGCCGGTGATTTTATTTGGTGAGGGGTATGGCGTAAAGATAAACGGAGGAGGGGCATATAGACCAGATGTTTCGTTTATTCTTTTTGATGTTTATCTTCCTGCGGGCAATATATGGCTAAAGAGAGAGGCTGTAGAAGATATTGCTCGTACTTTTAATATTGATGTTGTTCCTATTATTATGAGAGGAACTATAAAACAGGCAGTTGACTATGTTAAGACAAAGCCAGTATCAACAATAGGAACGGCTAAGATGGAAGGATTAGTTGGTAGACCTGCGGTTGAGTTAAACGACCGTATGGGTAGAAGAGTTATCACGAAAATTAAGGCTGTTGACTTTGAATAAGGAGAGAAAATATGAGCGATTGGATAAGTGTGGAAGATAAACTTCCCGAAAATTTTGGAACATGGAAAGAATATTTGATAACAATGCTTTACCCACGCAGTGAATATGAATATCGTGTAGTAGCAACCGCATTGTATGATAGTCGTCAAAAGATATGGCATTTAAATCCTTTCAGCGAAGAGGGTGAAGAGAAAACTGTAAACGCTTTAATCTTGCCTTGCACCGCCGAGAATGGTGAGATAAAAATAACACATTGGATGCCGTTACCAAAGTCACCGGCTGAATTTTGAGAGGGGCATAAAATGATTTTCTATATTATAAGTGCTTTCTTTGCAGGAGTTGCAATTGGTTCAATAATATCACTTATTGTTTACAATTTGACTAAATAAGAGGAGAAAAGATGAGAGAAATTTTATTTCGAGGCAAAGGCGATAAAAGATATAACGATGGCGAGTGGTGCTTAGGCGTTCCGATTAAGTGCTATGACGGCGATTGGCAAATTTGCACTGACCATATCAGAAGAACTGTTATCCCCGAAACGATAGGACAGTACGCTGGATCACCAGACAAGAACAACAAGAAGATTTTTGAGGGAGATATATGCAAAGTCACAATGTTCACTTGCGAAGGCGAAGACAAACACTACTTGTGTGAGGTGTGCTTTGACTGCGGTTCGTTTGTCTTTAGGGAACGTTCTGGCTTCGACATTCTGCCCGTGGATATTTATGATTTTGAAACAGACGTTGAAGTTATCGGCAACATTTACGATAATCCTGAGCTGATAGGAGGCAGAATAAATGGATAATCTAAAAATCGGTGATAAAGTCATTATGAATGACAAATATTGGGTAAGTGCAGAAAATAAAGGCAAAGTATGGACGGTTGATTCTGAACCGTGGGAGTGTTGTGGAACGACCGTTGTAAAACTTGAAGGCAAGGTGGGTGGTTATGCAGTGGATGGGCTAGATTTGATGCCTAGATACATAAATGCCAATTCCAAGTTAATAGGAGGTACGAACAATGGCTGAATATCTTGAAAAAGAGGCTTTTAAACTATGGGCGAAACATTTTTTGACCAATAGTTCAACACTTTTAGACGTGATAGACCGTACAACACCCGCTGACGTTGAACCAGTAATACACGGGCATTGGATATATGAATGCAGTCTGCCATCAGCATCAGGGATCGGGGAAACATTGCTTTGGAAATGCTCTGTTTGTGGATACATTTCTTTCAATATATCCACTAAATACTGTCCTAACTGCGGAGCAAAGATGGACGAGGATACAAAATGTTAAAACCAGCTTTATTATACAAAGAAGAAATCCAACGTGAAATTTCAAACTATATTTATAACGAAGATATGTTTTTATACACTGGAACGTTGGGGTTTTATACTCCGAATTTTGAAAATAACGATGACGGTACTTTGTGTCAGTACGCAATTGTAAATGAGGGAAAGGTGATAGGCTATTTCTCATATCATGTCGATTGGTATGCTTCCTGCGTCAATAACATTGGATTATTTTCTTTTGATAGAAAAAATAAGACGATAGGAACTGACGTTTACCGTGAAATTAGAAAGCTAATTCGTGATTATAAAATACATAGAATCGAATGGCGCATGATTGGCGGAAACCCTGTTGAAAAGCATTACGATAAATTTTGTGAGAAATACAACGGGAATAAGCACATATTAAAAGATGCTATTCGTGACAGACAGGGGTATTATCACGATGATGTAATCTATGAGATTATAACGGGTGGGTAAATATTTTAAACAGATAAGGGGTCATCTCATGGGCGTAAATGAAGAATTAATACGACTTGTTCAAGAAAATCCAGAATTGCCTATAGTTCCTGTAGTATATATCGAAAACTGCTGTGATGATTATAGCTCGTTTTATGGTAGGTTTGATTCAGTGGACATAGGAAGATATGCGGAGTGGGACGGACAAATTTACACTGACGTGGATATGTTCAAAGAAGATTATTTATTGCAAAACGGAAATGAGTTATATACAAGGTATAAAGATGACTATTCAGTAAATTTGTGCTTGCAGAGAATTGCAAGTGGTTATTTTAAAAAGGCTATTCTGCTGTATATAGATGTGTAAAAAACAAAACAAGTCTTTTATCGCAAGGAGGTTATACATGAGCAAAATAGAATCAATAAAGATATACAACAAGGAATCTGGTGAATTAATTAAAACGATTAGCAATTCAATGGATGTAAAGCCTATCAGTGGTGGCGAGCCGAAATCCACACCCAGAAGGAAACCGAATACACTCTTATACGCAAAAACATTGGCTTTTGTAGGACAATTAACCTCTATCTATAAAGAACACGAAATAAAAAGTGTAGTAATATGTAAAAGTCATAAAAAGAAACGAATAAACAAGAAAATTCAAGACAAATTTGGATATAAAACAATTATCTATACTAACGATAATCTTGTGATAAGGTTTTTTACAAAATTCCCGATGATTATGAAATAGTGAGAGGAGAAATTTTATGATAACTAAAGAAGTGTATGTTGCTTGTGACGGAATAGAGTTCTATGACGAAGATGAATGCAGAGAATATGAAGATGAATTAGATAATTTGCAAGTTCCAGATCTAATTAAGGCACTAAAGGTGATAGCGTCAAATAAAGTTATCTTTTCGTTAGGTAATTGTGATAGATGTCCACTAACGTCAATTTGTGATTCGTGTTTCAACGACCATCCGCCTTGCTATTGGCACGAAAATAATATATTGAAATTAGGAAATTAAAGGAGATTTAAAAATGGAACATATTTTACAATTTGGCATCAATATTGATGACGATATGATAAAGAAAACTGTTGTAACTACAGCGTCACAGCAAATCGTAAACAGTATAAGACAAGATATTATGAAACAGCTAACCGGCAATAAAAAGCCAACAGAATGGGATTACACAAACAGATTAAAAAATCTGGTAGAGGAGTGTTCTGAGACTTTTATCAAAGAATATAAGGACGAAATAATAGAGAAAACTTCGGACAAGTTAGCAGAGAGATTAATAAAAACAAAAGCCATTAAAGATATGGTAAATAAAGCCGTGTCTGACTTAATGAATTGAGGCGGTTATATGACAACAAAGTATATTGCTTATGATGGTAAAGAATTTGACAACCCCTCAAATTGCAAAAAATACGAGAGATATTCTCTAAAGGCAAGTGCGGGTGATGCGTTTAAATCTATTAAGACGTTAGTTGCAAATTCTGCAATTGCAAATCAAAACTGTACCGAATGCCCGTTTTGTAATCAATGTTCTTATTTGTTTAACGAACTTCCACCTTGTGAGTGGAATGTTAAAGGGATTTTAAAATTATGAGAATTGAGATTAAAAGTGTACATTACCATGACGAGCCTGAAACCATATTGTACAGATACCCAGAATTAAAAAGTTATAATCCTTATGTCAGATTTTTGGACGAAAATAATATACGAGGCACAGTTGCTATAGAGGTTGAGAGCGTAGCTGATCTTATATGCCTTAGTGAAAAAATAGACACCGACATTATTGTCGATTCAACAGAACACTGTTTGCTTTTGTATGACGATTATATAGAATGAATAAAAAGGAGAAAACAAGGATACAGAATGAAAACAATAGTAATTAACTTATTCGGAGAACCTTCCGCAGGAAAAAGCACTTGTGCAATGGATATTACTGCTAAACTAAAAAGGAACGGAATAACGGCTGAGTATGTTTCAGAGTTTGCAAAAGACAAAGTGTGGGAAAACGATAGCGAAGTTTTTAGACATCAAGAATACATATTTGGCAAGCAGTCGTTTAAGATGGGTAGAGTAAAAGATAAAGTGCAAGTTATGGTTGTCGATTCTCCGTTAATATTATCGGCGGTGTATGATAAACAGCTTGGAGAAAATTTTCGTGCCACGGTGTTGGATATTTTTAACTCTTACAATAACAAGAATTACTTCTTAGTAAGAAATCACCCATACGAAAATGAAGGGCGACTACACAACGAGCAAGAGGCATTTCTTATAAAACAGGAAATTCTCGACAAATTGAATGAATATCATATCGGTTATGATATTGTAATTTCAAGTGAAGAAACGTGTAACAAAATTGTCGATGACGTCATTAAGGAGGTAAAATGAACAGTAAGGGACATCTTATAATCAGTTTATCAAAGTCTGTAATACGGATGGTTGGTGGCTGTGCGGCACTTGTTGTAGGTAATGTCTTGCCTTTAGCTCTCGGCATAATAATAGCCGAGATAGGTGGCATTTTAGAGGAAGTAGTTGACAAGCGATAAAATGTTAGTTTTATAGGGGCAATTTTTGATTGTGTATTACAACTTTTATATATTTTTAGTGACAATTAGGGCAGAGTTGAGGTGAAAGAATGAAAGTTTATAAAGAAAATAGTTTTTTGATATTTGATTTTGAAGATGGAAAAACTGTTAAATACGATTTTGCTACAAAAAAGTCGTATGGCTTTTCCGGGAAGGAAGTTAACGGACTTCAGAATCAGCTAAGAAATATTAGTTTTAGTCAAATTAAAGAGTCTTGCATAGACGAAAATTACGCAAACTTTCTTGCATTCGTGAAAATGAAAGAATCGGCATCGTATGATATATATAACATAGGCACTATTCTAAGACGAGTTCAGAGGTACTCAAGATTTGAACAAATATTCTCGGCAGGAATAAAAAATGTAGACTCACAGTTTATATACAAAATAGGGGATATACCTTGTGCTTTACGCAAGCTTTGTATTAACAAAGATTTTAAACTTTCTAATTTTGTGGTTGAATCCTATAAACAAAACCCAGATGCTATGCTTTTAGTTTCAAATTTATCTTATATGAGTTTGGACAATCGAAAGCTGTATAGTATCTTGTTTTACCCTTATTATAGATATAATAGCGAAGAAAAATCAAATTTTAATATTTTAACCAAACAAATGGGATATTCTGCAAAGCCATTACTTCAGTACATAGATCAGTTAGTAACATTTGAAGCGATTGATGATGTTGAGTTTATTATGAGAGAATTACTGGATTATGCAAAAATGATGAATGCAATTAGCAACAAATTTGACAAATATCCAAAACATTTTTTAACAACATTTAAAATTGCAACTAGAAACTACAATCGTTTAAAGAAAAAGTTTTCCGAAGAATTGTTTAAAAACAGAATTGACGAATCCTTGGAGATGTCTTATAAGAATTATATGTTTATATATCCTCGTAGTATTGATGATATAAAAGATGAGGCAGTTCAGCAGAACAACTGTGTGGCTTCATATATCGACAGAGTTCTCGATGGGAAATGCCATATTTTATTTTTAAGAAACAAAGACTCTATCGACAAGAGTCTTGTTACTCTTGAGGTGCGACATAATGAAATTGTACAAGCAAGGCGTAAATTCAATTATGCGGTCTCTGCGGAAGAACAGGAAGCTATTGATGAATGGAACAAAAGGCATAGTGCATAATGAGGGGAACGTATATTTTTAGTACACCAGAAGAAGTTGGGAAAGCCTTCCGTGTGATATACGAAAGGATGAAAAACCAAGACGATCCATTCGCCACTCCTAATGTAACAAAAACTTGCCATTGGTGCAAATATAATCATGGTGTCGAAGGTTATGATCAGGAATGGGGAAGATTTCTCTGTATCAGACATTACTGTGATAGAAACAAAAATCTGATGGATACATATCGGAGTAAAGATAAGTACGATAACTTTGAATGCCAGTATTTTGAATATGGAGAAGGGCAGTATGATAAAATGAGCGAAAAAGAGAAAAAGATGTTAGGTTTATGATATGTCGAGAGAGATTAAAATCAACATTTTATCTATAAAGAAAAGAACCTGTAGAAATAATCACAGGCTCTTAACTTTGATCTACTTGTTAAATAACATGAGACTCTTTTCAATCCAACCCATCACATTAGAGCAACTATAGAATGGAGGAATTTAAATAATAAAAAGTGTATCTTACGATCAGTCGGAAATCATAAAAAATATTCTTTCACTTCATGTAGAAAATAAGCAAATAGATTTAGACCCTACATATAGCAAGGGGAATTTTTATAAAAACACAGGAATTGATACACCTATATATAAGTTTGATATAAATCCTCAAGCAGAAGGAGTCGAATTTGGCGACAGTAGACATCTTCCTTTGAAATCAGAATCCATTTTCTGCGAGATGTTTGACCCTCCGTTTTTAGCAACAACAGGAAAATCTCTTTCAGAAGATACTAAGTCCAATAAGATTAATAAAAGATTTGGAGTTTATCCGTCTGAGCAGGATCTTCATCAGTTTTACATAGACAGTATGAGAGAATCGTACCGGTTATTAAAAGATAAAGGAATATTGATTTTTAAATGTCAAGATAAAATAAGCAGTGGCAAACAATATATGTCTCATGTGTTCATTATGAATGAAGCTGTAAAGATAGGGTTTTATCCAAAAGACCTGTTTATACTTTTAGCGAGAAATCGGATAGTTGCTAACTGGCAACTAAAAAATCAAAAAAACGCAAGAAAGTTTCATTGTTATTTTTGGGTTTTTGAGAAAAGTAGCAAAAAGATACAATATACAGAAAGCAAAAATCCCTGATGTAATATTGAAAACATCTAATATAAATGTGTTAAAAAGAAGGGGAGATATGGCAAGAGAAATTAAAATCAACAAGAAAAATCTCAGTTTAGAGAGAAGATATGAGATAAGGGAAATGCGTATGAACAAAGCACCGATGATTGCTTTTATCATAGAGTTAGTGCTTGCAACAACAGAGATAATATTAGTGTGCAATCTTGTGATAGAAATCGTTACTAAAGTATTAGGTGTTTTGTGTGGCGTAGGTCTTTTAGGATTTTTTATAACCGGTATGGTATGTATAGAAATTCAAATGGACTATGATGAATGGAAAAACAAGTACATAAATAGAAGAATTAATAAACGTTGGAGAAAGGACAAAAAATGGCTTATATAAAAAGAGCTGGTGGACTTATATCACGGAAAGAACTTTTTGATGATATACACCATTGCGTTAGATTTACCTGTAAAACAGGCGATTTTAGTGAGATAAGAGGTGCTAGCAAAATTATAGATAGAATAGAAGTTGCCCCAGAAATAGACATAGAAAGAGCGTTAAACAACGCAATAGCTTCTACTGAAATGGAAGGTTTTGAGATTTCCGAAAAGGACAGAGAGTTGTTGCTCAAACTTTTAAAGAAAGAACTGGGGCTTGACGAGGTTATTGAGATTAAAAACAAGGAGTTTAAAAATGGGTAAAGAAATCTCGATTCAGTGGATGTGCAAACCAAATATCTATGACGGCGATGTATCCACCATTATTAAATATCTAATGGCTAATGCAGAAGATGAAGATGAGTTTAACACTGATTGTGAGTACGAAATCAAGATCGCTTGGCAAATATTCTCTAATAGAATGTGTCGAGGTAGCTCGTGGGTAGATGTTACTGAACATAATCTGTACAGATTTGCAAGATGGTTAATGACACATTATAGAGAATCAGACGGTAAGTGCGTAATTGAAAGGTGACATGAGTGCAATGAGTAAACTAACCATAGAAGAAAGGATAGAGCGTATTGAGACGATCAGAAATGTGTTTAGAAACGGAAAGGAAAAAGAAATGAGCAATATAGTACAGGTAAGATTTTTACAAGATCCATCCAAGAAGAGATATACATTTAACGTACCTTGTAATGAGAAAATTTGCAAGGGAGATGTGGTACGGATAAGAAATAAGAATGATAGTGAGATGATTGCTATAGCAGAAACCGATAGCGAGATGCTTAGTGAGAATGCTATTGATATGATTATGGGTGGCAAGGATGTTATAAGCTGGGTTATCGGAAAGTACAAGTACGATGAGTTTCTTAATCTCAACATAACCACAAAAGCTATAAATATTAGCAACGACTTAACGATTACGAGAGAGAATTTTAAAGATGTATGAATGTATAAATCCAAAATGTGACTGGACAGGTTACTGGTGCGACTTAGAAGAAAAGAAAGAATATGCTGGCGAATATCAAGGATATGACGTGTATCTATCAAGTAAGGTGTGTCCACGTTGCCATCAGGAAGTGAATATAATTACGTTTGGATGGGAAGAATAATGAATGCTAATATTGCTTTTTTTGCAAAATCAAAAGATGGAAATGGGTTCAATAAAATCTCTACAATGATCGGGAAACTTTTATTTTTGCACTATGATATTAATAGCAATTGTGGGGATGGCAACATCTCCATAGGAATCGAAGATTCTTACACAAAATCTGAAATTCAGATAGATAGATTTATTGACAATAAAAGAAGTTTTGCTAATGTAGCAAAAGATAAAGATTGGATTTCTGTCAATATTTTTATTGACGATAAAAATTCATAAGAATCAAAGTTTTTTATTTGACTTTTTCTAAAAATGTGTTATTATATGCTGTGCAAAGAAACCAATTATAAGATTTATAAGTGCATCGGTGGCGTGTACTTGTAATAGGAAAAGCCACTTTTATATAGATTTAAATTCTTTATTCCAGTCTGAAAAGGCTGTTTATATAGATAAAATATTTGTTTTATTGAAAGGATGATTAAATGACGTTTCAGGTTAAGAAGGCTAAGAGAGAAAAGATTTATACTAAGATTGCGTTAATGGCACCATCGGGTGGTGGTAAGACTTATGGTAGCCTTAGATTAGCAACGGGTATGGCTGAAGAAATCGAAAAGGAGACTGGTAAGAAGGCGAGAATTTTGCTTGCAAATACAGAGCAGAAGCGTGGTTATTATTACGCAAACGAATTTGATTACGATATAGTTGATGTAGAAGCTCCTCACAATCCTGAAAAGTATGTGGAGTTGATTGATTTCGCTGTTGCCGAAGGTTATGACATTCTTATAATTGATTCTTCTTCTCACGAATGGGAAGGTAAGGGCGGTTGTCTTGAATTACAGCAACAGGCAGGAGGTACTTATCAGGCATGGAGCAAGGTTACCCCCCGTCATAATAAATTTATAAATGCCATTGCTGATTCTCCTATACATATCATTGCAACAATGAGAGGTAAGGATCAGTACGAAGTCAGCAAAGATGACAGAGGTAAGACTTCCGTTCAGAAGTTAGGTGTTGGCGCAAAGCAGAGAGATGGTTTTGAATATGAATTTACAGCAACATTTTTAATAGACCAAAAAACCAACTGTGCAGAAGTACAGAAAGATAACACTCATATTTTTGAACACGAAGGAGCAACTCTTTTAACCGAAAATCACGGAAAGAAGATAATTCAGTGGGCAAACTCAGGGGAAGGGTATACTCCGGTAGTAAGAGAAAAAGAAACTGCTGATAATGTTGAAGACGAATTAAAGTCTATCAAGAAGGAAATCGTTTCGGTATGCACACAGCTTGGTGGGCAGAAGAACGAAACGCTTATGACAACATTGAAGTCTTTCGTTGCCAATGGCAATCCAAATGCAATAAAGGATATTGAAAAGGCTAAGAAGTGTTTAGAAGCTATTAAGAATATTGAAACCAACTAAGGAGGATAAAAATGAATAAGTGTATTTTAATGGGTAGGCTTACAAAGGATGCTGAAATAAGAGAAGCTAGCAACACAACGGTGGTGAGGTTTACTCTTGCTGTTGACAGAAGATTTGCAAAAGAAGATGCAAAGCAGACGGCAGATTTTATTAGCTGTGTTGCCTTTGGTAAGACTGCTGAATTTATTGGTAAGTATGGATTAAAGGGTACGAAGTTTGTTGTTGAAGGACATATTCAGACAGGTAGTTATACAAACAACAATGGTGATACGGTTTATACAACAGATGTTGCTGTTGAAAATGTGGAGTTTGCAGAAAGCAAGAAAACTTCAGATAGTAACAGTTCATCAGTAACTTCGGCAGATAAGGGATCGGTTGCACATTCAGAAAGTTCTGTAGTAAGTGCAGATGATGACGATGACTTTCCGTTTGCTTAATGGACAAGATTAAAGAAGAAAAAGATTACGTTTGTGCTTATAAATATTGTTTACATCACGGTGAAAGAGTCAAAGACTCCGAAGCCGTGATTTTAAACAAAAGACGTTATCATTGGGATTGTGCAGGAATGAAACAAGAAATCTTAAAATGCGTTGATTTATATATGACAATTTGTGAAGATAAAACTAAATTCCCAATGGTATGCAAGGTTATAAATACATTGGTATTCAAATACAAAGTTCCGATTGATTTTATAGAATCAAAATTAACAGGTTCTTTAAGCTATTACGATGGCAGACCAGTACAGGCTTTGTATGGATTACGAAGGCTCTTTTGGGAATTTGAATTTAATAAAAGGTAGGTGGTTTATTGCTAATAGACAAGGAAATTATTGAGAGAGCAAAAGAAAAACTTGGGGATGAAAATGCTATTTTAATGGCAGAATTGCTTGAGTTAGATAATTTTGACGAAAAGAATTTGAAAGCTTGTTGCCCCTATCACAATGAAGATACGCCGAGTTTTATTTACAACCCTAAAAAGTATTCATACCATTGTTTCGGGTGCAATCGTACCGTAGATCTTATAGACGTTCTTGTAGAAAAAGGCAACACATTTGTTGATGCTGTTAAGATACTATGCGATAAGGCGAATATAGAGTTTTCTTGTCCAGAACAACACATCAAAACATTACATGGCTACAAATATCCACACGAAGAATCTCGTGAGAACGATATGAGTAAAGTTTATGACTATCTTGGCAAACGTGGAATCAGTAAAGCTACAATAGATTACCTTGATATTCGTTCTGATAGCAACGGTAATATTGCTTTTCACTCATACGATCAGTTTGACGCTCTAACGGTTGTCAACTATCGAAAACCCTTTAAAGCAAAAGAGAATAAGTGTTGGTTTCAGAAAGATGCTGACACCGCTGATATTCTCTTTAATATGAACAGAGTAAATACAACAAAGCCGTTGGTTATTACTGAAGGGCAGATTGATTGTGCAAGTGTAATTGAAGCAGGGTATTTAAACTGCGTTTCTGTTTTAAAGGGGTCTCAGGGTATGGGGTGGATAGAGAATCTGTGGGATTGGCTAAAACAGTTTGAATCAATTATAGTTTTTAGTGATGGTGACAGAGCTGGTCTTAAAATGAGAAGTGAGATTATCAACCGTTTAGGTGCTATGAAATGCAAATATGTTGAAGTTCCATCTGAGTTAGAGTATAAAAATACTGGTAGGATGTATCCAGTAAAAGATGCGAATGAGATAATCCAATGTAAAGGTAAAGAATATTTGCTTGAACTTATAAATACTGCTAAAGATATTCCAATTACTTCGGTTGCAAAACTCTCCGAAATCAAAGAACTTAATCCTACAGAAATGGATGGTTTTGAATCGGGTATAAGAGAACTTGATAAAGAACTGATGAAAATCTTTACAGGAGGAGTAACACTCCTAACAGGACTTCCGAGTGCGGGTAAAACAACATTCCTTAATCAGATTGTTTTAATGGCAATGGATAACGGTTACAAGACATTCTTGTTTTCGAGAGAACTTCTAAATGGTATGAGTAAAGGGTGGTTTACGCAAGTAGCAGCAGGAAGAAGAAATATGCACTCAATTAGGCTTGCTAATGGCAACGATTTTTACATAGTGAATGACGATGCAAAAAAGAATATAACTCAGCATTATGACGATTCATTCTTTATCTACAAAGATGAGGAAGAAAACAGTGAGGACAAACTATTTGAGAGTATGGAGTTATGTGCTACCAAAAAAGGATTAAGACTTTTTATAATAGACAACCTAATGACCGTCCAACTTCGCGCCGATACTGCTGATACAAATAAAGCACAAACCGATTTTATGAATAGGCTTATTAAGTTTTCAATGAAATATGATGTTGCGGTTGTATGTATAGCCCATCCAAGAAAGATACAAGGTGGGGCAGATATAGGGCTGTTTGATGTTGCCGGTAGTCAGAATATTGTAAACCTTGCTACGAGAACAATTGGTTTAAAGCGAGTAAAAGAATCTGACAAAGAAAATGTATCAAACAAATATTATGGATTTGATGTAATTATTACTATCATAAAAGACCGTATATTTGGCTCGACAAAAGAAATCCCTGTATTCTACGACACTATAGACAGACGGTTTTACTCAAATTACGAAGAATATGATCGTGTTTACGGTTGGGATAAAACCGTTTATACAACGCTTTTGCCATATGTAGAAAAGAACAGAAAGGAAGTGTTCCCTGATGAATAACGAATATGAATTTATATTAAGCACAATGACTTGGAGCTTTTCAAGGCTTAATTCTTTCTATAATTGCCCTTATGAGTGGAAATTAAGATATGTTGATTGCAATGATGCGGAAAATGGTTTCTTTGGGGAATACGGCTCTTTTTTACATAAAATCCTTGAAAAATATCTCAAAGGAGAGCTATCAATTTTTGAATTGAGCAGTTATTATGAGGAACATTTTAATGAGAATATTCCTCATGATGCTCCTCCTAATAAGTATGTTGATATGAAACAGTCTTATTATGACAAGGGACTTGATTATCTTGACAACATAGATTTGGATGTCGATAAATATGAGATTTTAGGTGTCGAAAAGAAGGTTGAATTTACTATAGTCAATAAGAAATTTGTTGGTTATATTGATCTTTTAGTAAAGGATAAGGCTACTGGCGAAATTATTATAATAGACCATAAATCTGCAAGTATGAAAGTATTAAAAAATGGGCAAGTAAGTAAAAAAGATCAAGAACACTTTTTGTCATTTAAAAGACAGCTTTATCTTTATTCTATTCCTATTATAAAGGAGTATGGGTCAGTATCTAAACTAAGTTGGAATTTATTTAAAGAAAGAGATTGGCTAACTATTCCATTCGATGAGAAAGAATACAATGAATCAATTGATTGGGCTGAAACTACTTTAAAAATGATTGAAAATGAAGAACATTGGTGTCCAAATCCCGATTTTTATTATTGCAATTATTTATGCGGTCAGCGTAATCACGCCTGTGAATATAAGCCACAACCTATAACCAAAGAATTGGCAGAAGAAAAAGTATATAATCCCGAAACTGACTCTTATGTTTGATGAGGTGAGAAATGCAAAATTATCACAAACACACATCTTTTAGTAACGTTCTTGTAACCGATTGCACAGTTTCTTATGAAGAATATGTCAATAGGGCAATTGAGTTAGGACAGAATGTTATTTCAAGCGTTGAACACGGCTATCAAGGTAACTATTACATACCTTATGAACTGGTGCAAAAGCACAACGATTCACTTTACAAGAAATTAGAACAAGGGGAAATTACTGAGGAAGAATACAAAAAAAAGAAACTCAAATTTATTTTCGGGGCTGAAGCCTATTGGGTAAAAGACCGTTTATTAGAAAATCCCAAGATTGATAAAAAGACGGGCAAAGAAATCCCCGGCGAAACCGTTAAGGATAGAACAAATTGCCATATAATCTTACTTGCAAAAAACGAAGAAGGAAGAAGAGATATTAACGAAATTCTTTCAATGGCCAGTATAGATGGCTTTTACGGACAGCCGAGGATAGATATTGATTTACTTTTAAAAATTAAACCTGAGAATGTTGTTGCAACAACAGCTTGCTTGAAATATTGGGTATACGAGGATATAGAAGAAATCACAGAGAAACTTCATAATCATTTTGGAGATAACTTTTTCCTTGAAATCCAGTATCATAATACTTCATTACAAAAGCAGATAAATCAAAGAATATTGAAACTCTCAAAGCAGATGGGAATTGGGTTGATCTTCGGATATGATAGTCATTACATTTATCCTAATCAGTCTGTAGAACGTGATAATTACCTCGATGGCAGAGGTATTATCTATGACGATGACGAAAAGGGTTGGTATATGGATTACCCCGATGAACAAGAAGTAAGAAAAAGACTTTTTGAACAAGGAGTGTTATCTGAATCTGAGATTGATGAATGTATAAAAAATACAGACATTCTTCTTGATTTTGAAGATATTATTCTTGACAAAAAAGTCAAGTTGCCGAAAAATTATCGTTTTAACGGCGAGTGGGTAGGTAACAAATCTCAAGAATGGAGAGACGAAACTCTTAAAAATCTCGTTTATTCTAAATGGGAAGAACAAAAGAAAAATGTTGCCCAATCAATGTATGAAGAATACGAAAAGGGAATAGCCTATGAACTCGATGCCATTATCGGCACAAAAATGACAGACTATTTTTTGATTGACTATGAAACCGTTAGAATAGGCTTAGAAAATGGCGGTGTAATCACAAAAACGGGTAGAGGCAGTGGTGTAAGTTATTATGTGAACTCCCTGTTAGGTTTTAGCAACATTGATAGGTTTATAGCACCTGTAAAGCTATATCCAGATAGGTTTATGTCAAAGACAAGAATCCTAAAAACCGTTAGTTTGCCTGACCTTGACCTTAATCTCGGAACGGTTGAAATTTTTGCCGAAGCACAAAAAGAAGTTATGGGGGAAGGGCATTCTTACCCTATGATTTCATATAAGCCTTTGCAAGTATCGTCAGCTTTTAAACTTTATGCTAAATCACAAGGACTTGATTTTGATGTTTCTAATGAGATTACTCAGCAGATCAAAGATTACGAAAAAGCATTGAAACACGCAGAAGATGATGCAAAAGATAGCATTGATTTATACGATTTTGTAGACAAAAAGTACAAAGAGTATATTGATAAAAGTAAAAAATTCAGAGGCATTACTAACTCAAAATCACAAGCTCCGTGTGGGTATCTTATTTACGATGGGGACATTAAGCGTGAAATTGGACTTATTCGTTGTAAATCAGAAGCAACAAAAAAAGAGGTTATAACTACCGTTATTGATGGTATGGTGGCAGAAAATTATAAGTTTGTTAAGAATGATCTTCTCAAAGTTGATATATGGCTTACGATTAACAACATTTTCAAAGAAGCGAATACAATAACCCCTACCGTTCCAGAAATGGATAAATTGATAGATAATGATGAAGAAACTTGGAAAGTGTATTCAAGTGGTTACACGTTGGGTATAAATCAGTGTGAATCAGATTTTGGAGTTCAGTGCTGTAAAAAATATAGCCCTAAAAATATGATGGAACTCACTTCTTTGGTTGCTGCTTTGCGACCAGGTTTTAAAACCCAGTTAGAAAATTTCCTTCAGAGAAAGCCTTATACTACAGGAGTAAAAGAACTTGACAATCTGTTAAAAGACTCTTTTCACTATCTGATGTATCAAGAGTCGATAATGACATATTTAGGTTGGCTTGGCATTGAACAAACAGAAACTTACGCAATTATCAAAAAGATAAGCAAGAAAAAGTTTAAAGAAAAAGAGCTTGCTGAATTGAAACAAAGGTTGTTACAAGGATGGATAAAGAACGTAGGGAAACCCGATGGCTTTGAAAAGACTTGGGATATTATCGAAGCTGCATCAAAGTATTCTTTTAATGCTTCACACGCCTTAAGCTATGCTTATGATTCAGTTTACGGGGCTTACACTAAGGCTCATTATCCTTATGAATTTTACTCGGTTATGATGCAGCATTATTCAGATAAAGGCAACAAGGATAAAGTATCAGCCTTTAAAAAGGAAATGCTCGAATATTCAGGAATTAAGGTGGGTACATACAAATTTGGCTTAGATAACAGAAAATTTAGCATCGACAAGAAAACCCGATGTATCAACCCGTCTTTATCATCAATCAAAAATTTTTCTTTATCTGTTGCAGAGTCTCTTTATCAATTAGGTCTTAATAACTACCCTAATTTTTGTAGTTTGCTTGTAGCATTAAAAGAGAATGGTATATCCGAAAGCCGTATCCAAGATTTGATAAATATTGATTATTTCTGCGATTATGGTGACATGAAACTGTTATCTAAATATCTTGAGATATTCTTAATCTTCTATAAGAACAAAAAAGATGGATTTGCGAAGCAGATAAAAAAAGATAAGGCTTTTTCGCTAAACATTGATTTTGATATTATCCGCAAGTATTGTGAAAAAGAAACCGTAAAGACTTTTATGGGTATAGATTCAAAAGCGATTATAGAGGATCTATCTTCTCTTATAACAGACAAATCTACTCTAAAAGAGAGGCTACAGAGACGTTTTGAAGTTCTTGACTATATGGATGTAATAGACAAAAAGTATTCTGGGTACTGTTTTGTTACAGACTTGAACGTTGATTACTCACCAAAATTAAGCCTTTATGCCCTTGCTAATGGCAACACTATTCCTGTGAAAATTAGCAAGAAGATATTTAAGGACAAGCCTTTAAAGAGGGGGGATATTATAAAGGTATTGGATCAGAATAAGCAACCAAAGAAAAAGAAACTTAACGATAAATGGGTTGATTCCGAAGAAAAGGAATGGTGGATTACCGATTATAAAATCTGCCGATAATTAAATAACGAAAGGAGTGAAGAGTTTGTGTACACGATAAAGCTGGCTTTGCTCTTAGTAGAATATGAAAAATCCATATATAAAAAGTCCACTAAATTATGTTGGTGGTAAGTTTAAATTATTACCTGAAATTATCCCTTTATTCCCTACAAGCATAAACACATTTGTTGATTTGTTTGGTGGGGGGGGTAATTTGAGTGTTAATGTCTGCTCTGAAAGAGTGGTCTACAATGACATTTGTGAGCCGGTTGTGGAACTTCTGCAATTCCTAAAGGAAAATTCCATTGAGTATTCTTTACAGTACATAGACACACTTGTATCGGAATATCAGTTGTCAAAAGAAAATCAGAAAGGATATTTACAACTTAGAAACTATTATAATAGAGAGAATAAGCATCCGTTAGTGTTCTATACTATGATTTGCTATGCTTTTAACTATCAGATTAGATTTAACAAGAACGGTGATTTTAATATGCCGTTTGGCAAAGATAGAAGTAGTTTTAATCCTGTGTTGCGTGAAAAATTTATCACTTTTTGTGACAAACTAAAGACATTAAATATAAAATTCAGCAACCGTTCATTTATAGATTTACGATTAGATAAGTTAGGCGAAACAGATTTTATCTATGCAGATCCTCCGTATTTTTCTTCTGTTGCCTCCTACAACGAACAGAATGGTTGGACTGAGGTGGATGAAAAGAATTTGCTGACACTATTAGATGAGGCTGATAAAAGAGGGGTTCGTTTTGCTCTTTCTAATAATCTCAAATATGATAACGCTATTCTAAAGAAATGGCTACAGAAGTACAACGTTCACTATTTACAAGGGAATTATAGTAACTGCAATTATCACAAAATAGATCGTAGTAAAGATTGTGAAGTGCTTATCACAAATTACTAAAAACATACAATGTTTTTTGTTTGACAAATCGGTATGAAGTGGTATAATACAGGTGTTAAAGAAACCAATTATAAGATTTATAAAAATCAGAAAGGACGAAAAAAATGAATTTAAAAGATGCATTTCGCTATCAGAAGTTTTTGAATAAGTTGTCCGAAGATGCTATTTGCTCTATTACAAGTAGAAAAAATTGTTTAAGGACAATAAAAACTCATAAGCGTTCATTAGTTAAGCCCGATGCAGATGATTATGTTGAAACAATAGACAATGAAAATCCTTTTACTGTTGATGATTTAATTGCTTTTATGAAGGAACTGTCTGTTGAAAAAGAGTATTTGACTTGCCAGATTAACATTGCAAAAAACTCTTGTGATTTTGACATAGACTCTTTGATTGAATCAAATAAAATCAATCAGAATATGTGTAAGGCAATAAAGACAGCTTTAGGTATAATTCCTCTTAGTTACACGGAAAAAGCTAAAGACTACAAATTCGACATTAACGGTACTCAGATACCTTATTACTATGATGTTGAAATTGATGAAGTGAGAACTTTTGATGGTGATAAAGCAAAGGCAATTATGAAGAATGCCATTGCTAACTGTGAAGAAAAATCCAAAGTTATTGAAAGAATAATGATAAATACAGAAGTCAATTATTCAGCAACATATGATGCCAACGATGGTTTCGAAGATATTGTAGTTGATTTCATCATTAGACACAAGAATGAACTTTCCGAAGTTGATGATGTAGACAAGTAAAATGCAAGGGCTTCGGCTCTTTATTCAGGACAAAAGTTTGAATGAAAGTTAATCAACCAATTAGGTTCACTAACCTATTAAATTTACTACACAATAAGTTTATGAAATACTTTTATATAGAAAATTTCAGCTATGTCGCCAATCATTCACTCTAAACATTAACTCAAAATTCACCATTACACTATTTCCAAAAATTCGTCATCTATAATCTGGGCATTAAACATAAAACAACATCAAACGCTATTACGTTTCATATCCCAGATTTCTAAGATATACTTGCCATTTGGCAAACTATAAAGCAGTTATTGCAACACTGATAAAATCCTTCCTTTGTATGTATTTTTTGGTGTTTCTCCTTTGATATAAAATTCAGTGTGAATACTAACTGCTAACAACGAAATTTGGTTAATGAAATTTAGATTTTTGTCTTGAATAAAGAGCCGAAGTTGATTTTAAAAGGAGGTCTATAATAATTTGAGTAACAATAAAGACTGGACAGGTAACAAAAAGACAACTTTTGTTACTCTAGGTGCAAGTAACCATACAGATCACGACAGAGCAGAACACGATTATTACGCCACTGAGCCTAAAGCAGCCGATATTCTATGTGACGTTGAAACATTTGAGGGTAGCATTTGGGAAAATGCTTGTGGCGAGGGGCATTTGTCTGAGAGATTAAAAGCCCGTGGATATGAAGTTAAAAGTACAGATTTAATTGACAGAGGTTATGGGCAGGGAAATGTTGATTTCTTTAAAGTTACTGCCCCACTTGCTGACAATATAGTAACCAACCCCCCTTACTCTTATGCGAAAGAATGGGCTGAACATTCTTTGTCACTTTTAAAAGGAGGAAAGAAACTTGCTCTTTTCCTATCAATACAATTCCTTGAAAGCGCTAAAAGAAAATCACTTTTTGAAAAGTACCCACCTAAAACAGTGTATGTTTGCAGAAACAGAATTTTATGTGGCATAAATGGTGATTTCCGAGCAAAAGACAAAGCAGGAAACGTCATATATAATGAGGACGGAACTCCTAAGAAAATGTCATCAGCTAAGTGTTATGCTTGGTTCGTTTGAGAAAAAGGGTTTAAAGGCGATCCGGTTATCAAATGGATAAACTGATTACATAAGAGAGGTATTATGATCTATAAAGCAGTAATAAGAGAAATTTTGAAAAGAAAAGTTGAAATCGAAGCTGACAGCAAAGTGGATGCTTATTTATTAGCTCATGAGAAGTACAAAAACGGTGATATAGTTCTAAATGCTGATGACTTTGATAAATTCAATATCACAATTAGAACAAACGATAAAACTTAAATTCTATCGGCAAAATATATCTATATATTGTAGCTAACAGAAAGAATAGATACTATATATAGTGTTTTAAATTCTGAATACAAGATACGAAAACTACATTTAGAAAATTAAGTAGATAAGACAGATTAAAGATCAGTTTTATTGGCAAAACACGTCTGTACATTGTGATTAATAAAGACAAGCAACGCTATATGTAGAGGCAAAAGGAGAAAATATCAAGTGAAGTTAGGTAGTCTTTTTGACGGGAGCGGTGGATTTCCGCTCGGTGCAGTGCTTAATGGCATTGAGCCAGTGTGGGCATCAGAGATTGAACCGTTTCCCATCAGAGTAACAACAAGGCGGTTTCCGAATATGAAGCACTACGGAAATGTTGCTGAGATTGACGGTGGCAAGGTCGAGCCTGTCGACATCATCACATTCGGTAGCCCTTGCCAAGATATGAGCATCGCAGGAAAACGAGCAGGACTTGACGGCTCTCGATCAAATCTGTTTTATGAGGCTGTCAGAATAATCAAAGAAATGAGGAAATCGACAAATGGAATATATCCAAGATACGCTGTTTGGGAAAACGTTGCAGGAGCTTTCTCCAGTAACAAAGGAGAGGACTTCAGACGCGTTCTCGAAGCAATGTGCCGAATCTCAGACGAAGAAGTTTATGTGCCTTCGGCTGACAAATGGCAACAAGCAGGATGCATCTTGGGGGGGCATTACTCAATTGCGTGGCGAACATTCGATGCTCAGTATTGGGGAGTTCCCCAAAGAAGAAAACGTATCTACCTTGTCGCAGATTTTGCAGGAGAGCGTGCCACAGAAATACTTTTTAAGTCCGAAGGCGTGTCTTGGCATACTCCGAAGAGCTTCCAATCGAGGCAAAACGTTGCCAGAGGTGCTACGGATTGCGTTGGAGCGGCAATCGCAGTAGAAAACCATCCGAATGACAGCAGAGTTAAATTATCTAAAGATGGCAACGTACAGGTTTTGACATCACAAATGGGGACAGGCGGGGGCAAAGGTGCGTTAGGGTGCAACAATGATCAAGTTTTGTACTGCGTAGATCAAGGCGGTGGCAAGTCAGCTTGCAACGTTGCGGAGAATTTATCTCCTACGCTGACTTGCACTCACGGAGGTGAGCCGTGTGTGGCTTATGTCATTGACAGGGTTGCGTTCAATCAAGGTGTTAACGTTTCTTACGGATTTTATCCGCAGATGAAAGCTGAATCAATAGCTTTTGCTGAAGAAAAGAGCAATTGCCTTGTAAACGGCACAAATCCCGGTTATCAAAACGGAGTGGTAGATAATCACTGCATAGTTCGCAGATTAACGCCTACAGAATGTGCAAGGTTGCAAGGTTTTCCTGACTGGTGGTGCGATGGTCTTGAAAGCGAAAATCCATCCGCAGAAGAAATATCTTGGTGGGCAAATGCGTTTGAAACGCACAGAAAAGTTGTAGGCGAAAGCACTAAGCCGAAAACGAGAAATCAAATTATTAAATGGCTCAAGAATCCTCATAGTGACACAGCAGAATACAAAATGTGGGGCAATGGTGTTGCCCTTCCGTGCGTTGATTATGTGTTGCGAGGAATAGCCGAAAGCGATAAGAACGCTTATTGCTTAAAAACATTACGTTAAAATAACTAACAACAAAGCGGTTGCAAACGCTGAGATACACATACAGAAAGGATTTAACAGTAATACCGGTTAAGATATATGTACATATTCTGTAGAAATACAAAGGTTGGAAAGAATAAATAAAACTGATACTCTAAACAGAGTTAAACTGACAGCAAATATCCTGTTTTCAGGCATTGGTTGTCAAGAAAGAGGATTTGAAAATTCAGGGTTGTTTGATTTAGAAGTGTTAAATACTTCAGATATAAACAAAGATGCAGTAGTTTCTTACGCAGCAGTCCATTGTGGATTAACTAAGGAGATGGTTGAGAACTATTCTGACTATCCTTCAAGAGAAGAAATGGCAGCTTATTTAAAAGTCATAAATCTTGGTTATGAGCCTGAAAAGAATAAGTCATACGATTGGGATAAACTTGCAAGAAGAAAATCTAATGATATAGAAAAGTATTGGCTTGCCTGCAAATTATCTAATAATTTAGGGGATATAAGCAAAATAGAAAAGCTACCGTATGCAGATTTATGGACTTGCAGTTTTCCGTGTACCGACATCAGTTTGGCGGGCAAAATGAAAGGCTTATCCCCTAGTGATTCTACTCGAAGTTCTCTTTTATGGGAAAATATTAGGCTGTTAAAAACGGCTAAAGATGACGGGACTCTTCCCAAATACATAATGTTTGAGAATGTTAAAAACCTTGTTGGCAAGAAATTCATAAACGATTTCAACAATTTGCTTTCTGTTCTTGACGAATTAGGATTTAATTCCTATTGGAAAGTTCTCAATGCTAAAAATTGTGGTGTCCCTCAGAACAGAGAAAGGGTATTTGTAATCAGCATCCGCAAAGACGTTGATAACGAAGCATTTGTGTTCCCCAAACCTTTTGATACAGGAATAAGGCTCAAAGATATTCTTGATGAAAATGTGGATGAGAAATATTACCTTAGTGAGAAAATAATTAAGGGATTTCAGAAGCATAACGAAAATCATAAAAACAAAGGAACGGGGTTTATATGGAAGCCCAAAACCGATGAAGACATTGCTAATACATTAAGGGCAAATGGTTCTTTATCTCCTATGGATAATTCTATTAAGGAAAGTGGAATTAAAATAGCTGGAAGTTTAAATCCTATAAAAATACTTCAAGGAATAGATAAGTCCGTAAATGACACACAAATGATAGAGTTCGCAAACTGTATAACAGCAAGAGAAGATAGAGGTGTTTCAAATAGGAAGAGCGAAGGTACTGCTATTTTAGAGATTCCAAACGAATGTGTACAGGAAGGCAATTTGTCAGGTGGAAAAGGGGACAAGATTTACGAATCAGCAAGAAGATATTACTCTGTCAACGGTTGTTCTCCCACGATACACACCTGTAATGGTGGAAATACAGAACCAAAAATTTCAGAACCTCAGATAACCCATTCTGAATGGAAAAGACAGATGTACGATAGATTTATTGAGGATTCTGAAGGGGAAGTAAGTGGATGTGTTACCAATCAGAGCAAATCTTTCGGTTATAGACCACCGATGAAGGGATATTCGAAGTGTCTTAAAGCCGAATTAAACGATACAGGAGTTGTTTGCAATTACCGTATACGAAAGCTAACACCTAATGAGTGCTGGAAACTGATGGGCTTAACAGAAGATGATTGTGCAAAAGCCGTTGCTATAGGGGGGTCAGACAGTCAGCTTTACAAGCAAGCCGGAAATGGTATTGTAACAAACTGTTGCGAACTGTTAGCAGAACATTTATATAAAGCACAGTACGATAGCACATACGTTTGCACGGATGAAAAGATTAGTTTTACAATTACATAAAAAGAAAGATCAAGGAAAATAAATATGCAGTATTTAGGAGGGAAAAGCCGAATTAGCAGAGAAATTTCGGCGGTTATAAATGAGGTATCAAGGTGGAAAATCAAGGATAGCACAAGAGTTATCACAAATAATATCGAAATACAGCGGGGGGGGAACGTTTGTAAGTCTTTTCTGTGGGAGTTGTTCTGTAGAAAGCAAAATAGAAGGGTATAATAGGAAAATATGTAATGATAAGCATGAATATCTAATTGCATTACTTAATGGAGTAAAAAATGGATATAATTTACCTGAACAAATTACAGAAACCCAATATAGATACATTAAAGAACACAAAGATGAAGACAAAATTCTTTCTGGGTTTGTTGGATTTGGATGTAGCTTTGGGGGTAAATGGTTTGGGGGATACGCAAGGAACAAAACAAATACTAACTATGCTTTGCAAAGCAAAAAATCCTTATTAAAAGATATGAGTAAACTAATGAATGCGGAGTTTATTTGTAAAGATTATAGAGATGTTGAATTACCAATTGGCTGTGTCGTGTACGCCGATCCACCGTATAATAATACGACAGGATATGGAAAAGAAAAATTTGATAGCGATACATTTTGGAATTATATGAGACAAATTAGCAAAGAACATCTTGTTTTTATTTCAGAGCAAAACGCCCCTATAGATTTTACTGCAATATGGAAGAAACCTTTTACAAGAACCCTTGATGTAAATAAAACCAATCAATTTAGAGTTGAAGAAAAATTGTATATACATAAGTGCAATTTGCAAAATTTTTCATTAGTTGTTGAGTAAAAACGATAGAAAAAGTGTTTTATAGTGTCTTGAGACACTTGAAATAAAAAAAACAGAAAGTAGGGTAAAATATGACACATACAGCTAAATGTGAGATATGTAACAAGAATTATGACAACGAATTTAGGACTACTTATATTCAGCGTTCAAGCAAAGAAGCCGATATAAAATGTTGTTGTGGCGAATGCCTAGAAAAAGAAATTACAACAAAACCTCATTGGTTTAGGAATTATTTGCCAGCATATTATGACGGAGGAAGTTTAACAACAACGTTATTTGATACTAAAGAGGAACTTATTGAATGGCTTCATAATAATATAAAAATTTCCTCCGATGAAGTTTTATGCACAGGTAGTAGTGGCTATATTACTGCTGTAAATAAAAGCGGAAAGCATTGGTGGGTTGCTGGGCTTTCAACATTAGGCGAGGGGGATTTACCTAATCGGCAAGAAACAGCCGAAAGATTTGCCTCACAATCACAATCTAACTAAATTTTTAAAATAAAGGAGGTTTGTATGAATCATTCAACAAACTATTACAATATTGATGTAGACAAGCTCATAGACAAGAGTTGTTGCATTGATGACTGCTTTTATCTGAAAGATTTAAAGCAGAGAAAATTATTTATTGACGATGATATATGTCAGGAGACCATCGGAGAAATTGTTAAGCATATAATGCAGTTTAACAAGGAAGATAAAGGAATCAAAAAAGAAGATAGAACTCCGATACTCCTCTATATCACATCTAATGGGGGTAATGTGGATGATGGGTTTGAACTCATTGATATAATCAAAAACAGCGAAACCCCTGTCTATACAATTAACCTTGGTTATCAGTACAGTATGGCATTTCTCATCAATCTTGCGGGGCATAAGCGTTTTGCCACAAAGAACGCAAAGTTTTTAATGCACGATGGTTCAAACTTTTTGTATAGTTCATCTGCTAAGATCAAGGATCAGATGGCATTTCAGAATGTTGTTGAAAAGAGAATTAAGGATTACGTCTTAGCCAATAGTAAGATAACGGAAAAGGAATACTCAAAGAAGTACCGTGTTGAATGGTATATGTATGCGGACGAAGCAAAGAAGAACGGCTTTGTCGATTACATAATTGGGGAAGATTGTAGACTTGATGATATTATTTAAGATTAAGGAGTCCGTTTATGGCAAAGAAGAAAAATACTTCTGAAGAATACTATGGTGAAATGCCAAAGAATTTTAATGACAGACCGTTTTACGATATAGAACTTGATTCAGAACAGCTTGAATTTGCAAATGCAATAATCAATCCAAACATAGATATTATTTTTGTAAATTCTAAAGCTGGTACAGGTAAGACAACAATAGCAACAGGGGCATCTGACATTCTTGTTAAGCACGGAGTATTTGATAGTATTGTTTATATCATGTCCCCTTACGGAGAAAGAAAGCAGGGTTGGCTTCCCGGTAGTATCACTGAAAAGAGTTCTGTTTATTTTGAAGCCTTTTATCAAGCTCTCAATAACTGTGGGATAAATTCTTTCATAGCAATTAACGATGATACGATGGTTAATCAAAAGAATGGGACAGGCTATATAACTTGTATAACTGACACATTCCTTCGTGGTTCAAATCTTGACAATGCTGTTGTGATAATTGACGAGGCACAGAACTGTACTACAGCACAATTAAAAAAGATATTAACCAGAGTGGGCAAAAGGGCAAAGGTTATTGTAATAGGACACGAATTGCAGTGTGATTTAGATAATCCAAACACAAGTGGATTTACTGCCTACATAAACCATTTTAGAGGACACGATAGAGTGGCAATTTGCAATTTAACAACAAACCATAGAGGTTGGATAAGTCAGTATGCTGACGAATTAGAAGAAAGGTAATAAATATGATAGGTGAATTTACATCTGAACTTGTAGACGAATTAGCTGAAATTCTTAATGAGATGTACGAGAATGGAGAGATATAATGAGTCGGTTTTCAGGTAAATGTGATTTTTATGACTGTGTAGCTTCGTTCTATACGTTTGAAGAAATACAGAACAAAGTTAAGATATTTGTCGGCAAGAGCGATAAGCCATTAAAGATAGAAAAGATGACGGATCTAATTCCTTATTATCCTTATCTTATTAGTTTGGGTGCTTATGATATTGTCGATAGAACGGCTACTGTTCATTTAACATCCAAATCTTATATTGACCTTAGAGAACAGGATTCCCTTGATTTTATCCTAAAACAAATCCTCAGATATTATAACTCTTGCAAGCGAAAGAAAATTGATTTTTCTGTTGACGGTGCTGTTAAAAAAGTGTTTGCAATTAGTGATAAAGATCGAGATACGGTAGCTACCGAATTAGCTAATAGAGTTAAAATCAATGGGAAGAAAGCAAGCACAGATGGACTTCACCTATCAATTTATGATTTCTATAGAAAAGAATTAGCAGAAGAAATGGTCGAAAACGGCTTGAATCCTGCTGATTATGGGTATGAAAGATTCAAGTAAAAAAGATGGGAGATGATAAAATGTCGGCTTTACTACAGATAAAGTTGGTAACAGTTTCAGATGTAGCATTGTTCAACGCAACTTGTAATTCCGTTAATTGCAAGACTATACTACGAAGTGACTGTTACGTTGTGGATGCCAAATCGCTTATGGGTATATTTAGCCTTGATTTAAGCAAGCCTGTAACACTTGAAATATCAGACGATAAGTTTACAAGTGAATTTAGCGAATGGACAGTATGAGGTGAAAAAAGTTGATTAAAATTGAAAACACAGATGTCTATGGCTTTGAATCTGCCATACGAGGTATGAGAAACCCGATGAACAGTTGGAATAGAAGCGATAGTAATTGTGAAACAATCATTCGTGATAACGGAAAGTATGTCGAAGATTTTGTTGGTGATAACGATTTGAAACTGATGAAGAATCTTGTTAAAGCAGGGGCAGACCATTCAAAGTTTATGAGAATGATAACGGTAACTTGTGATATAACTGCACCGTTGTATTTTTACAAAGAATGGGACACTTATAAGGTTGGAACAGTCCGAAACTCTTGTAGTACTATGCACAAGATTTCGGATAAGGAGTTCACGCTAGATGATTTTAGTTGTGAAAAATTAATTAATTCAATGTGTATGGAAATTCAAGAGATGCAAAAAGTTCGAGTATCCCCAATGCAGTCCATGTTAACCACAGTTGAATGCTTAAATTCTTATAGGGATTTGTATCTCAAAACCAAATATAAAAAATACTGGTGGCAAATGATACAGCTCTTGCCGTCAAGCTACAATCAAAGATCAACAGTGCAACTCAACTATGCTGTTTTAAGGAATATGTATCACGCAAGAAAAAATCACAAATTAGACGAATGGCATACGTTTTGCGAGTGGGTAGAATCTCTCCCCTATTCTGAATTGATTACAGAAAAGTATGACGGTTCTACAAATGAGTAATTCTATATTAAGTTTAGAGGAAATGCAAGGAAAAGTTGAAAAGAGTAATAATAACTAACGGTTATGCTCGTTCCGGTAAAGATGAATTTGCGAAAATTCTTAATGACTACATAGGGGTTTCAAAATATTCGTCTATAGATTGTGTCAGAAACGGAGCAAGCGAAGCAGGATGGTATAGTGGTGGTAAATCAGATAATGATCGCAAGTTCTTATCTGATTTAAAAAAGTTGTTGACAGATTATAATGACGTTCCTTTCAGAGATTTAAAGTGTATTTATGATGATTTTATAAATGAACTTTATTATCCCAAAAGCGAAATTCTTATATTTGACATAAGAGAACCTGACGAAATTGAACGTGCTGTTAAAGAGTTCAATGCTATAACGGTATTTATCAAGAATGATAACATTATGCCCGTAACGAGTAATTCTTCAGATGCGAATGTTGAAAATTACAATTATGACTATTATGTTGAGAATAATGGTACGTTAGATGATTTTAGAGATAGTGTAAGGACATTTTATCTGTCACTAATAGAAAAGTAAAGGAGTGATGATTTGAAAGTAATTAAGAAAGATGGAACTTTGGAGGACTATGACGAGCAAAAGATAATCAACGCTTGTAACAAAGCTGCACGAAGGGCTATGATAACATTAACAAATGAAGATTATCAAGTTATTTGCAATGCAGTATGGGATAAGTTAGTTGAAAACGACTTAGAAGATACAGAAATATACGATATGCACAACATCGTTGAATCTGTGTTAGAGGACAAGTTCCCAAAAGTAGCTAAGATGTATAAGGAGTACAGAAATTACAAAAAAGACTTTATACACATGATGGATAAAGTATACGAAAGAAGTCAGTCTATTAGATACATAGGGGATAAAAGCAATGCAAATACAGACTCGTCTTTAGTAGCAACAAAAAGAAGTTTAATCTATAACGAATTAAGCAAAGAATTATATAAAAAGTTCTTTTTAACTTATGATGAAAAGCAGGCTTCAAAAGATGGTTATATCTACATACATGATTTAAATTCAAGATTAGACAGTTTCAATTGTGATTTATTTCGTGTTGAAAAAGTAATGAAAGGTGGCTTTGAAATGGGCAACCTTTGGTATAACGAACCTAATTATCTTGATACAGCTTTTGATGTAATGGGTGATATTATTCTTTCAACAGCAGCCCAACAGTATGGTGGTTTTACAGTTCCAGAGGTTGATAAAATGCTTGTTCCGTATGCACGGAAGTCTTATAAAAAATACAAAAAAGAGTACACAAGCATACTATTAGAAACAGTATCTCCGTCAGATATAAACCAATACAAACCCAAAATTAAAAAATATGCTTTAGACAAATTACAGAGAGATTTTGAACAGGGATGGCAAGGCATTGAAATGAAGCTAAATTCCGTTGGTAGCTCTAGGGGTGATTATCCTTTTGTTTCAATGTCTTTAGGATTGGCGACTTCAAAGTTTGGAAAAATGGCTTCGATTTCTCTCTTAAAAGTTCACTCTGAAGGGCAAGGCAAGAAAGGTTTTAAGAGACCTGTTCTGTTTCCGAAGATAATCTTTTTATATGACAAGAATTTACACGGTGACGGAAGTCTAGAATATCCAAATGCAGACGTTTTTAATGCTGGAATAGATTGTAGCAGTAAAACGATGTACCCCGACTGGCTCTCGCTCACAGGAAAAGGATATGTTCCTGAAATGTATAAAAAATATGGAAGGGTGGTAAGTCCAATGGGCTGCCGAGCATTCTTGTCACCGTGGTATGAAAAAGGCGGTATGCACCCAGCAGATGAAGAAGATAAGCCTGTATTTGAAGGTCGTTGTAATTTAGGCGTGGTTTCTTTACATTTGCCTATGATCCTTGCAAAGGCAAGGCGTGAAGGCAAGGATTTTTATTCCGTTCTTGACTATTACCTTGAAATAATCAGAAATCTTCATAAGCGTACTTATGATTACATAGGACAGTTAAGAGCAAGTGTGAACCCAGTTGCCTTTTGTGAGGGAGGTTTATATGGTGGCAATTTGAAGCCGAATGATAAAATCAAGTCTATTTTGCCCCCTATGACAATGAGTTATGGAATAACAGCTCTAAATGAACTTCAAAGATTGTATAACGGAAAGTCAATAAGAGAAGATGGCGAATTTGCTTTAGAAACAATGAAATACATACAGTCTTATATTGAAAGAATAAAAGAAGAAGATCACATTTTATATGCCATTTACGGTACACCTGCTGAAAGTTTATGCGGTTTGCAGATTGAACAGTTCAGAAAGATTTATGGAATCGTTGAAAATGTATCTGATAGAGAATATGTAAGCAACAGTTTTCATTGCCATGTTTCTGAAAATATGTCTCCAATCGAAAAGCAAGATAAAGAAGAACGATTCTGGAATTACTTTAATGGAGGCAAAATTCAGTATTGCCGTTACAATCTCGGTTACAACAAAGAAGCTATTAAAACATTAATCCTTAGAGCAATGGATAAAGGCTTCTATGAAGGCGTTAATCTTGCAATGTGTTATTGCGAAGACTGCGGTTATCAGCAGGTTGAAATGGATATTTGTCCTAAATGCGGAAGCTCTATGATTACTAAAATAGATAGAATGAATGGATTAAACAACTAAATAGTCCATGTAAAATTGTTTAAATTGCGGGAAAGTCCCCATAACCCTAATTCGCTACAAAGAAGCTGGAAACGGCATGCTTGAAAGCGGTGCAAGTTTGTAATTTATAGTCTTAATTGATAGAAACCATAAAAAGTAATTAGGATAGGGATAACCGAGTGTGCAAGTCACTCAAACGCATCGAAGCTCCTTAACAGGTAACGCTGATGGAGAACGTTCAACGACTATAATAACAACATATTTGGGATAGCAGAAAGGAAATTCTATTAGTAACACAAAACGCATTACAAAAGAGCAAACAGAAAATGTAATTTCACTATTTAACAAATATAACTGCGTAGAGATTTCAAAAATTGTAGGAGTAACTCTTAATCAAGTATACGAAGTTAGAAAAAGATATAAATTGACAGATAAACAAAACCCAGTTTTCATTCTTAACGATTTGCAAGAACAAATCCTTTTAAGTGGAAAATTAGGTGATGGTAATTTCAAGAAAAATGGATTAAAAAATTATTATTACCGAGAAAATCATGCTGAAGATGAAAAGCAATACTTAGAATGGAAAATGAATGTGTTTGGAAAAAACATCGTTGCAAAAAGAGGACTATATAAAATAAAAATGAGTGGGTATAATCAGCAACAGCCTTACGGCTTTTCCACAAAAACAAGTCCAACATTTATTACATATAACAATTTAAGCATTCCCAGCACAATCTCAAAATTAGACTACAGAGGATTGATTATGTTTATGTTAGATGACGGTTGGTTTTCTAATCATTCTAAGGCAGGTAATTTTTGCATCTCAGGAGGAAATCTTACAGTAGAAGATCTTGAAGATATATGCTCAAAGTTTGATGAATACGGAATAAATAACACACACGTCATCGGCATCAAGAGAAACGATATATACATTCCATCAAAAAATAACGCCAAATTGTATGAAATGGCAATCAGTTTTATCCCCAAAGACACAGATATTATAAACAAGAAATTTTACAAGATTATGGAACAAGAGTAAAAAATACAAGTCTATCCCAAATATGATTGTATAGTCTACTCCCAATTAAATATTACGAAAGTAAGGGTATTAAGGATTTAGGATTTACTAGAGTTCATGGGGAAACAAGATATAATAAAGCAAAAAATGCTGAAATCAAAGACAGAGTATCTATGTAAAAAGGAAAGGTGAAGTGGTATTATAAATTATCATAACATCACTTGTCCCGATCAAAATAATGGTGACGGTCTGAGAGTTGTTCTTTGGCTCTCAGGCTGTAGCCATCATTGTAAAGGTTGTCAAAACCCACAAACTTGGGACAAAGATAGTGGTACAAATTTTGACGAGAATGCAGTTGAAGAATTGTTAACAGATTTAAAATTTGACTATATTTCTGGAATAACATTAACCGGTGGCGATCCTCTCAATGAAAATAACGTGATAGAAGTGCTAAATTTTCTAAATAAAATCACTGTTTTATTTCCACAAAAAACAGTATGGATATACACAGGCTACACTTGGGAAGAAATAATTAATCCAACGATTGAGGACGATGCAAGTGTTGCCCGTAAAGAAATCCTCAAATATTGTGATGTTCTTGTAGATGGTAGATATATAGACGAACAGAGAGACATCACATTAAAATGGAGAGGTAGCAAAAATCAAAGAGTAATTGATGTTCAGAAGTCATTACAAACAAATTCAGTGGTATTACACTGCGACTAAGGAGTGATTAAAGCAAAATGTACAATATATTAGGTAAGCGGAACAAAGAATCAGATGAAGAATTTATCACATCTAAAAGAGATTTCAATAAAGCTATTTCAAAAGCAGAGAAGTTAAAATCAAGAGGTTGGCGAGAAGTTACGATTATCAATTCCGAAACTATGGATATTGAATACGAATTATATTAAGGAGGAATATGAAACGCTTAAATGTTGGTATAGATATTGATAATGTTATTAACAATCTTGCCGAAATGTTGCTTAAGGTTTTTAACGAAGATACCGGGCAGAACGTAAAACTGTCTGATATAAAATCGTATTACATAGAGCGTTGGGTTGATAGTAAATATTCTGATAAAATAACCGCTTTATTTGCTGATAAGAGAGTCTGGAAACAGATTTCTCTTATCGACAATTGCAGAAATTTCATTCAGAAACTTATTGAAGATGGGCATAGAATAATATTCGTTACAGCTACAGACCCTTCAAATATTGCAAAGAAGTTTAGTTGGCTATCAAGAAATTTCCCGTTTATAGACATTAAAAGAAATTTAGTAATGATACACACGAAACAACTTTTAAGTGAATTAGATGTTCTTGTAGACGATTATGAGAATAACTTGATTGACGGTAACTATTCTAAAATTTTGTTGAACTATCCTTGGAATAATGGAATAAACGATGAGAGATACGGAATAATACGTTGCAACGATTGGCGAGAAATTTACAACGAAATATGCAAGATGGCAGAAACGGAGACAAATGAAGATAATAAAATTTGATACACCTATAATTAAATCATACTCTGAAATGGAGTATGGGGATATTTTTCTAACTGAATTTGGAGATTTTGATAATTGGGTTGAGATTGTGTTTGAAAATTGCACAAGTGATAATTTACCCGACTGGACAAAAATCAAATATCACATTCCCAATGGCACATTAGGCGCTTATTGTTACGAAAATCATCCTATAAACAAAGTTAAATTCAAAGTAATAGGCAAGGAAGAAAGTGAGGATAACAACAATGAATAAATTTGAAAAAGTAAGTTATATAGAATATGTAAAGGCAATTGGTGGCGATATTGATTTGTTTGATGAGTATAATGACATCAAAATTCCTAAAAGAGCCACAATAGGATCAGCAGGGTATGATTTTTTCGCACCTTTTACGTTTACGCTTGAACCGGGAGAAACCATTAAGTTCCCCACTGGTATTAGAGTGTTACTCGACAAAGATAAGTTTTTAGCTATATACCCACGTTCAGGACTTGGTTTCAAGTACAGGGTTCAGCTTGACAATACTGTGGGAATTATAGACAGCGACTATAGCAATTCAGACAATGAAGGGCATATATTCATCAAGATTACAAATGATACAAGAGACAATAAAACTGTCACAATCAATAAAGGTGACGGTATTGCACAGGGTATTATAACTCAGTTTTTTATTACCGATGATGATAGGGCAGACGGTATAAGAAATGGCGGTTTTGGAAGTACAACAAAGGGTTAAAAATGAATAAATTACATAATATAGCCAACAATTACTACAAGAGCATTGTAGCTTCTTTGCTAATTACTATTGTTGCTTATTGCAATTTACTTTGTGAAAATCGTTATATAGGGGCTTTTATGTTCTCTTTTGGGTTAATAGTAATATGCAAATACAATTTAAATCTGTTCACAGGACAAGCCGGATATATAACTATAAAGCAAATTCCTAATTACTTGATTACGATAATCACGAATTTGTTTTATTCAATGTTTTTCTCAGTTTTGCTGTCTTTCGATGAAAACGCTTGCTTAAAAGCAAAAGAAATATGGGCTATAAAAAGCAGTTTAGATGTAGATTCTTTAATGTTTTCATCTTTTTTCTGTGGTGTGTTAATCTACATAGGAGTTGACTATTATAAAAAACATTCAAGTATAATTGGGTTGCTTTTTGCAATTCCCATATTTGTGCTATGTGGTTTCGATCACACAGTAGCAGATACGGTATATTTCACATTGGCTTTTAGCAAGTATTATGTAGCCGATTTGTCCCCTACTGACTTAATAAGATTTTTGATTATAATTATATTTAACATAGCTGGCAGCAAAGTGACAAAAATACTAATGGAGAACAACCAAAAACAGTTTACATAGCAAGAAAACAAAAGAGAGGTATTAGAATGTATATTAATCAATGCTACAAAAAAGACGGTGAAGAAATTCCTATAAAACAAAATTTTAAAAAAACTGATTTCCCAAAACTTAAAGAGCTTCTAAAAAAGAATAAAACAGAAATTGACTATAAAAAATCTGAAATTCTTGCTTGATTAACTCTTTTCGACCAAAATTCACAAATGTTTTTTGGTTGAAAAATAAATTTGAAATATGGTATAATGTAGTAAAGCTTCTTTGCTACATTTTCTTTTTTTAAAGAGAAGGAGACAACAATGACAAAAGATAATAGGAAAACAGCTTTATATATTCGTGTTTCTACAGATTTTCAAGCCGAGGAAGGATATTCAATAGATGCACAAAAAGAAAAATTAGAACAATTCTGCAAACTAAAAGATATAAAAAATTATGAATTTTATATTGATGGTGGTTGGAGTGGTAGTAATATAGACAGACCGCAAATGAAACAAATGATGTCTGATATAAAAGAAGGAATGATAGATTCTGTTATTGTGTACAAGTTAGATCGTCTATCTCGATCTCAAAAAGATACAGTTTTTCTTTTAGAGGATATATTTATACCCAATAACTGTAACTTTATTTCTCTAAACGAAAATTTTGATACAACAACTCCATACGGCAAAGCTATGATAGGCATCCTTTCTGTATTTGCCCAACTTGAAAGAGAAAATATCAGAGAACGTACTCGCATGGGTATGTATGAGAGAGTCAAAGCGGGACTGTGGATGGGAGGTGGAAAAGTACCATATGGGTATAGTTATGATGCTAATAAGAATATACTTGTCACAAACGCAGATGCAGATAATGTCCGTAAGATATTTGATTTGTATATACAAGGCTATTCAGCTTGCTATATAGCAAAACTTTTTAATCTTTGTAATGATTCACAGGTTAGGAATATATTAAAGAGAAAAACTTATCTTGGCAAGATTGAGTATAATGGTGAAGTTTTTGATGGTAAGCATACTCCTCTTATTTCTCAGGAAATTTACGATAAAGCACAAGAAGAACTTTCAAAAAGAACATCTAAAGACCAACAAAAAGACGTTTATTTACTCACTGGACTTATAAAGTGTGGTGTATGCGGAGCATCAATGAGGTATCAAAAATGGGGGAAACACGTTAAAATTTATTGCTATTCCCAACAAAGCAGTAAACCAAAACTGATTCGTGATCCGAATTGCGATAATTATAAAAATGACAGCGATGAAATTGAAAAAGCAGTAATTGATGATTTGCTTCGTAGGACAGAGAATATCGTGGGGGTAAAAGATGTAAAAAACACGTCAATATCAGCTATAAGCATATTAAATAACAAAAAGAAAACAATCGAAGAAAAAATAAAAAAATTATATAATCTTTGTTTAACTATGGATGATGACCTGCTTAAAGAAACTATTTCAGAATGCAAAACAGAATTAGACGAAATAAACAAACAGATTGAACGAGAAAAAGTGATTGGAGATACCATCAATAAAATTAACGAAAAACATAATACTATTAACAATCTAAAAAGTAATTGGGATAATATGCCTTATATGGAAAGAAGAATGGCTATTAAGATTTGCATAAAAGAGATTATTATCAACAAAGATGCGATTGATATAGTTTACAATTTTTAGAAAGGAGACTTTTTTCACCCTCCATATGTCATTCCTATGATAATGGGCGAATTGCGGCGCTACCTGAGGGACTCAGGCTCAATCCGTGTTAGCCGTTCAATGCGTGATCTCGCTTATAAAGCTATGCAGGCAAGAGAAAAACTTACCAATGATAATTCTAAAGAGCCTACGATTGAGCAGATAGCCAAAGAAATAGACGCAAAACGTGAGGATGTGGTAATAGCGCTTGAGGCTGTCAGCGACCCTATTTCGCTGTACGAACCGGTGTTTTCCGAGTCGGGCGATACCATATATATGATGGATCAGATAGGCGATAATAACGATGACAGAAACTGGCTCGATGAAATAGCATTGAAAGAGGCGATAATCGGGCTTGACGACAGAGAGAAGAATATTCTCAAGCTGCGTTTTTTCAGAGGCAAAACTCAGGTGGAAGTCGCACAGGAAATAGGGATAAGTCAGGCACAGGTATCACGGCTTGAAAAAGGCGCTCTGGGAAAAATAAAAAAAGCACTGTAGCAAAAACGTGTCAATCTGCGAAGGTTGACACGTTTTTCTTTCTTTGCCTTATTACAATTTGTCTTTTTTGTTGACAAAAAAATTGCACTGTACTATAATTAAATAATAGTTTGGATTGGTGATAAAACATTTAAGGCAGGGGAAAAGATGAGTAATATCCGTATTTTTGTATCGCACAGGATAGATATTGACAGTGAAACAGTAGACACTCCCGTTTATTTTCCGGTCAGATGCGGTGCGGTTTATGATGAAGAAGGCAACAGTGAGATTCAGGGCGATGACACGGGCGATAATATTTCAAAGCTCCGTATGTCGTTTTGTGAGTTTACGGTTCAGTATTGGGCGTGGAAGAACGTTGATGCCGATTATTACGGACTCTGCCATTACCGTCGTTATCTGTCCTTTTCAGATAAGCACTATAAAAACACAGCCTTCAATATGGTGCGTGAGCTGAGGCTTACAGCACACGAAAAAAAGAAATATCATCTTGATGATACCAAAAAAATCAACAGCGTTGTTCAAAAATATGATATGATAATTCCCGTGGTTGCAAAAGCGTCCGAGATGAGTTATAACAGGGCGGAAGTCGAAACGCTTCGGGAAATGTGGGAAAGCTATAACGGAGTTTATTTTGAGCAGGGAATAATAGATAAGATGTTCTCCCTTATCAAAGAGCTTTCACCCGAATATTATAATTCCGCCTGCGAATATTTTTCCGGTGAATATCACAGAGCATTCAATTGCTACATAATGAAAAAAGAACTGTTTGTCCGTATGTGCGAGTTCCAGTTTCCTATAATGAACAGGATAATGGAAATCACCGATTGCAAAACTTATGAACGTGCTCCCGGATACATCGGGGAAATGCTTAACGGAATTTTTATACATTATATGCTGACGGTTGAAAACAGGTCGGCTAAGGAAACTCAGCTTGTGTTTTTTGTAAATACGGAAAAGATAAATTCCGCTAAGGAATATTACAGATACAGGATTCATGCCGTTGCCGATAAAGCAGTACGGAGCGTTGCCGACAAGATATTCCCGATGTACTCGCCACGACGTGAAAAGGTTAAAAAGCTGTTAAGACTAAAATAGCGCTTTAATAATTTAGCTAATGATTTAGTTAAAGAGGTGTGTGTTTTTAGCTGGTTTTTTGTAAAAAATTAACCAATTGAATCTGTTCGCATTGACAAAAATGCTTTTTGTGTTATAATTATTTTGATATTAGTATGAAAAATGCCCGAGTTTTGACATTTTTTAACATCATCAGGAAATGAAAGGATAAATAGCAATGAAAGTATTAGGAATAATTCCCGCAAGATACAAGTCGAGCCGTTTCCCAGGCAAGCCCCTTGCGGATATATGCGGAAAGCCGATGATATGGTGGGTATACAACAGAGCCATAAAAGCCGAAACTCTGACAGAGGTGTATGTTGCCACCGATGATGAACGCATTTACAATGCCTGCAAGGAAAACGACATTAATGTAATAATGACTTCCGATACTCACAAGACAGGAACAGACCGAATAGGTGAGGTCGCAAGAAAAATTCCTGCGGATTTATATGTCAATATACAGGGCGATGAGCCTATGATCGAGCCGGAAACGATAAACAAGGCAGTATATCCTTTCTTCGAAAATCCCGATTTGCAGATCACAAATCTTATGACTAAGATAAAGGATCCTGTTGATGTTGTAAACTTCACAGTGCCTAAAGTCATAACGAATGCCGACAATATAGGCGTATATCTTACCAGAAGTACCGCTCCTTATCCTAAGGGAAGCATAGACTACAGCTATTACAAGCAGGTGTGCGTATACGGCTTCAAGCCTGAGGCACTTCAGTTCTATTGCTCTTCTCCCAGAGGAAAAATAGAATCCATAGAGGATATTGAAATTCTCAGATTTATAGAAGCCGGCTACAGAGTTCAGTATATTGAGGTCGATTCCGAAACAGTAGCCGTTGATACACAGAACGATCTTGAAAAGGTCAACAGACTGATAGCAGCAAAGCTCGAACGGGAAAAGAATTAATTATTACAGGTGGGTATGAAAAAAATACGGATACTTGATTGCACTCTGCGTGACGGCGGATACATAAATAACTGGAAGTTCGGTTATGAAAACATAAAAGACACAGTACAGCGTCTTATACAGGCCGGTATTGATATAATAGAGGTTGGATATTTATCGTCAAAGGGAGATTTTTCTGCGGATGAGTCGCAGTATTCCTCGGTTGATGCTATAAAAAGAATCCTTCCTGCCGACAGGAAAAATACTCTGATTGCCGTAATGATAAACTGTGGGGATTATGATGCAGAGCTGTTGCAGCAGTATGACGGTACAGGACCCGACTGCATAAGGGTTTGCTTCCATAAGTCGCAGGCGTTGCAGGCGGTTGAGCTTTGCAGAAAAATCAAGGAAAAGGGCTATAAGGTGTATTTCCAGCCTATGGTAGCTCTCAGCTATTCCGATGCCGAGTACCTCGGCCTTATAGGTATGGCAAACAAATTCCGTCCCGACGGTTTTTATATCGTTGATTCGCACGGCTCTATGAAACAGAAGGATGTTGCACGTTTCTTTTACCTTATAGAGAACAATCTCGATAAGGAGATAGCTGTCGGCTTCCATTCCCATAACAACCTTCAGCTTTCGTATTCAAACGCTCAGTATTTAACCGCTTTGCATACCGATCATAATCTGATAATAGACAGCAGTATTATGGGTATGGGCAGAGGTGCCGGAAACCTCAACACCGAGCTTTTTGTGGAATATCTGAACGAAACCGCAGGTGCCGATTACAGCACAGAGCCTATTCTCTGTTCTATCGACAACACCATAGCTCCTATTTATATGACTACGGCGTGGGGCTATTCCTTATCGGGTTATTTGTCCGCAAAATACAGATGCCACCAGAATTACGCAAGATTCCTGAATAATAAAAACACGCTGACTTTTGAAGGGATGAACGCTATTTTCTCAAAAATAGAGCCTGAAAAGCGTGACAATTATGACCGTGAATATATAGATAAGCTGTATACTGCTTATATGTCGTTAAACAGTGAAAAAACACCTGAAATAAATCTCGGCAGACTTTTCGAAGGACGTAATGTTGTTATTATCGCACCGGGCAGGACAACATCGGTAGAATCTGAAAGACAGAAGGTCTTTGATAAGGTCAAAGCCACCGATGCAATCGTGATTTCCGTAAACCACTGCCCCGAATGGATCAAATGCGATTATGTGTTTGTAAGCAATATAAGACGTTATGAAAAGCTAAGCGGAATAGAAACCGACAAGCTGATAATCACATCTAATATTAACGCACAAGCAGGATACACGGTAGGATACGAGCCTTTGCTGTGTTCTATAGAAGCTGTCCGTGACAACGTTACACTTATGCTTATAGCGCTGCTTATAAGATCCGGAGCAAGCTCCGTTTATCTTGCCGGAGTTGACGGATATTCGTTCAAAGAACGCAACTTTGCGTACAGAGATATGGAAACGTATGAAGACGAGCAGGTAGCCAAAGAACAGAACAGCGGTATATCAGCCGCAATCGCTCAGCTTTCACAGCGGATACCCGTTTCATTTATAACAAAATCACTTCTTGAAAGAGGGGAAAACCGTTCATAATGAAGGTAGTTTCTTTTGGAGAAATAATGCTCAGACTATCGCCCGACGGATATTACAAATTGTTTCAGAAGCCGGAGCTTAATACATCGTTTTGCGGTGCTGAAGCTAATGTAGCCGTTGCCCTCAGTAATTTCGGAGACGAGGCTGAATTTGTGACCGCACTTCCCGATAATGATATAGGCAGAGCGGCTTGCAGAGAGCTTATGAGATATGGCGTAAAGACGGATAATATAGTTTATACGGGCGACAGGCTCGGAATATTCTTTGCCGAAAAAGGTGCAAGCCAGCGTCCCTCAAAAGTAATATACGACAGAAAGAACAGTGCGATAGCATTGGCTGACCCTTCGTCGTTTGATTGGGAAAAGATATTTGACGGCGCAGATTGGTTTCATATTACGGGAATCACTCCGGCACTTTCCGACAGCCTTGCAAAAATTTCTGTCGATGCCGTAAAAGCCGCAAAAAAAGCGGGTCTTACCGTAAGCTGCGATATAAACTACAGAAGCAAGCTGTGGAGTGCTCAAAAGGCACGTCCCGTAATGACCGAAATAATGAAGTACGTTGATGTCTGCATAGGAAATGAAGAGGACGCTGAGATAGTGTTCGGAATAAAAGCAGGCATTACGGACGTCACAAAGGGACAGCTTGATACAGACGGCTATAAAAAGAGCCTTCGGACCGTTGCGGAAACATTCGGCTGTAAAATAGTTGCATACTCACAGAGAAAGAGTTATTCCGCAAGTGATAACGGCTGGTCGGGAATCATTTATGATGACGAAAAAAAGCAAGTTTATACATCTGCACAATATGATATAAGAATTACAGACAGAATAGGCGGCGGCGATGCATTTGCGTCGGGGCTTATTTATGCTCTGCACAACAATATATCGCCGGCGAACGCTATTGAAACAGCTGCTGCGGCAGGCTGTCTTGATCAGACGCTTGAAGGCGATTTCTGTCTGTTCGGAATTAATGATGTAATTGATCTTGCCGGTGGAAATTCGTCGGGAAGAGTAAAGAGATAAAAAGAAAGGAATTTTATTATCAATGAGTAGCGGTGAAAACAACAGCAAAAAAATCGCAATTTTTGTTTCACACAGAATCGATCTCAAAAGCATGGTGGTTGACAATCCTTTATATGTACCCGTAAGATGCGGTGCAGCACTCGACGAGAATGATAAAGGCAACGCCATAATGGGCGATAACACAGGCGATAACATATCCGAGAAAAGAATTTCTTTTTGCGAATACACTGTTCAGTATTGGGCGTGGAAAAATTATGATGCGGATTATTACGGACTTTGTCACTACAGAAGGTATCTTTCGTTTATGGATTCCTTTATGCCGGGCAATGACTACGATGTACGAATGGAAAACAACCTTTCGGTACGCACCGCAGAGTTATATCAGCTTTTCAATAAGTCAAAGATGGAGAAGGAGATCTCATCCTATGACGTTATTGTCGGCAAGGCTTTCGATACGACAAAAATCACCAGAGTACGTCCCAGAAACAGTGTAAAGGAGTTATGGTACGCATCAAGAAATCTTGTCGATCCTATAGCTATTGATACATTGATAAAGATAATAGAAGACAGGCACCCCGAGCTTGTTGAATCTATGAATGAGTATTTTGCCTCAAAGTATTACAGAGGCTATAACTGCTTTGTAATGTCAAAGAAGATATTCAACGAATACAACAAGGTGCTTTTTGACATACTCTTTGAGTTTGATAAACAGTTTGACACCACCGGCTATGAGGGTAACAAGCTCAGAGCCACAGGCTATATGGGCGAGATTGTATACGGCGTTTATATGTGGTATCTTCAGCATCACACCGATTGCAAGTTCCTTGAGCGTCAGATTGTATACTTCAAGAACACCGAAGCAGATCCCGATGCAAATACCCTTGCACAGCGTACTCTGTCATACAAGAAGCCCAACGATGACATCAAGATTTTCGTTTCGCACAGAATGGATCTTGACAGTGCCGTGATAGGTAACCGTATATTTGAAAACTATAAGTGTAATGCAGGCTCGGCAAGATGCTTCCTTAAGATGAACGGCGATGACACCGGCGACAATATCTCCGATCTTGCAAAGTATTTCTCGGAGCTTAGCGTTCAGTATTGGGCGTGGAAGAATGCCGATGTAAATTACTACGGCCTTTGCCACTACAGACGTTATCTTTCATTCAGCAATAAGAAGTTTGACCAATGTTCAAGAGGCTACATAATCGAAAATATGCTCAATGACGAGAGCGTAGAGAAGTACGGCCTTAAAGACTATGACGGTATGGCAAAGCAGATAAAGAAATACGATCTTATCACAGGCGGAAGCATGAATGTTGATGAGATGGATTTCCTTTTTGGCGGAAAACGTGCACATTGCATCAAGGATATATTCATGATTCAGGAGCATTTATTCGATAAAAGCGCACCTGAGCTTACGCTTAAGCTGGTTGATGAACTTTACCCCGAATATTCTAAGGCTGCCGAGGAATATATGGCTTCAAAGAAGTACTATGCGTACAACTGCTTTGTAATGTCAAAAGAGCTGTTCAACCGCTTCTGTACATTTGAATTCGGCGTACTGTTCGAATTCATGAAAAGATTTGATTTGTCAAAATATCAGGGTACCAAAATGAGAACGCCCGGCTATATGTCTGAGGTTCTTTACGGTATCTTCATATACTGGGTATTAAAGCAGAGAAAGTACAAGGTAAAGGAAAATCAGCTTGTATTCTTCAGAGAAACCAATGCCGCAAAGTGCAAGGTTACACCTGCAAAAACAGCGGCTACTCCCAAAAAGCCCAAAAAAGACGAAAGCGTTTTAAAGAAGATAATGAGAAACACCTTCCCTGCATATCGTGTTGCTTTACGAAACGAGGAAAGACTCGGCGCACTGGTTGCTTCTGTTAACGATCTTCAGAAAAAGTCTACAGAACACAGCGTGCTGCTTGCGAGAACCGTAAAGGTTTGTCAGAGCACTGCTCCCAAGAGCGTACAGGCAGCGGCCGCTAAGCCTCCTATCATCGCTACCAGTCTTCGCAAGGATATATGGGATGCAAAAACACTCACCTCAAATATCAATCTCAATATTGCCTGCCTTGCAAATGAGATACACGAAACTCATAAGAAGTCATTCGGTGAGTTCAGAAATATCAATACCGGCAGAGATGTTGTTGTAATGGCATCAGGACCTTCAATGAAATACTACAAGCCCATTCCCGGTGCAGTACATATAGGTATGAACGCTTCATTCTTAAATCCCGATGTTGATATTGATTACTATTTTACCACCGATTACGAAAGCCGTGCTCCGTGGTTTGAAAAGCTGAAGGAATACGATTTTGTCAAGTTCTTCGGTCAGTATTCTACCGGTGAATACAGAGATAAATTCCAGGTATCCGAGAAGATCATCAGAGAGAATAACGGCAGAAGATTCTTCCAGGCGGCTCCCAGCGAGGATATACATATCAATATAGAATTTTATCCCCTTATGGCATTCTATTCAATTGCGTTCCAGGCCATCCACTTTGCACTCTTTACCAATGCGAAAAGAATTTATCTCGTTGGCTGCGACTGCACTAATGCAGGATATTTTGACGGCAGCAAGCAGAGATTGTCCGATCTTGTAGCAAAGACAAGTGTTCCGCACTGGTTAGACGGCTACCAGAAGGTCAAGGCTTTTGTTGAACGCTTCTATCCGGATACAGAGATTATATCCGTTAATCCTATGGGTCTCAGAGGACTTTATTCAGATGTTTATACGGATGACTTCATAGCAGATCATCCCGAAATAGATAGCAGTAAAGTAACACGTCTTAACAGCACACAGGAGGAAAAATGAAAGTTGTAATACTTGCCGGAGGTTTCGGCACCAGAATCAGCGAAGAAAGCCAGTTCAAACCAAAGCCCATGGTCGAGCTTGGCGGTATGCCTATAATATGGCACATAATGAAGCTCTATTCAGCTTACGGTTTCAATGAATTCGTTATATGTGCAGGTTACAAACAGCACGTTATAAAGGAGTATTTTGCAGACTACTTCCTGCATACATCCGATATCACATTTGATTTTACAAGCGGTAAAAACGAGATGACCGTTCACTGCAACAACTCAGAACGCTGGAAGGTGACCGTTGTGGACACAGGTCTTAACACAATGACCGGCGGACGTGTAAAGCGTATAAAGGAGTATATCGGCAACGAGCCGTTTATGCTGACATACGGCGACGGCGTTTCCGATGTAAATATAGCCGAGCTTGTCGAGTTCCATAAAAAACACGGAAAGCTCGTAACAATGTCAGCTTATAATCCCGGTCAGAGATTCGGTGTGCTTGATATTGACGAAAACGGAAAAATAAACGAATTCCGTGAAAAGACATCCGGTGATGGCAACCTTATCAATATCGGTTTTATGGTATGCCAACCCGAATTCTTTGATTACATTGACGGCGACGAAACCGTTCTTGAAAAGAAGCCCCTTGAAACAGTAGCAAAGCTTGGAGAACTTATGGCATATAAGCATACAGGCTTCTGGCAGTGCATGGATACTGTAAGAGAAAAAGAACAACTTGAGAAAATGTGGAGCAGCAACAATGCTCCCTGGAAGATTTGGAAATAATGAGTAAATTATCCGATAAACTTGCGGGATTTTTCGGAAGATTATTTCCGATGTCACGCAACAAGACAATAAAGCTCAACAACGAGATAAGGCAGACAGAAAGCGAGCATTTTGCACAGCTTTGTGAAATGCTCGGTTTTCTTGAAAACAGCCTGAATACTTGCACGGATATATGCCGTGATAATGCGGAGCAGATAAAACTGTGCCGTCAATCGTTGCGTACATTGGAAGACAATCAGGTTAAATTCGGCGAGGACACTGCATTAAAACTCAAAGAAATTAAACTTGATATTGAAAATCTGAAAAAGCAAAATGAGCGTATCGGCGAAAAGCTGAGTAACGAAATATCGGAGAAATCTGCCGTAATATCCGGTGAACTTATCGACTGTATTTCACATCACACAGAGGAAATACTCGGTTGTATAACCGACAGCGACAAGCGTTCTTCCGATAGCGATAAGCACATTGTCGAACTTATTGAAAACGGCATATCGGAAAATAATAAGCACGCAGGAGAAATAAGATCACTCAACAACTCGCTTTCCGGTGATATTAAGTCACTTTCCGACAGCATTACCGCAGGCTTCGACAAGACCTCAAAGACGGGCGAGTATGCGTCTGCGCTTGACGGCTTATCGGCAGATAACGAAAGCATTTCGGCTGATATTAAGTCGCTTTCCGACAGCGTAACCGCAGGCTTTGACAAGACCTCAAAGACGGGCGAATACGCACAGTCTTTGCTTGATGCAGAGAATACGGCAAATACGATCCGCCGTGAGATGAATCTGTTCAAAAGGCAGTCATATCTCAGAAAACTGTATTTTCATCCCGGTGAACGTGAAGCTCTGGCAAAATTGTTCAGTGACGCTATGAACAGAGAGGACAGCGCACAACGATTCAGCGCACTTATAAGCGGACTTGACAACGAGAGCAGAAACACCGTTTCCGATATAATTCATCGTATGGGAATGATAGCGGACGGCAACAAGTCCTTGCAGGATGTCTATACACAGCGTGAGCAGGAAGAATTTGTTCGTATGAATGATGAATTCAGTTCAAAGATAGTAAAGTTGAACGATAATCTTTATTATTACAACGGTTATTATCTCCCCGTTAACCAGTTTGACAGCAGCGTATTCTTCACAAGATACGGAATAGATAAGCTGACCACACTGGACAGTGTGAGAAATAAGCATATAATCGACGCAGGCGGATATGTCGGTGACACGGCGCTTCTGTTCTCGTCATATACAGATAAGAACATTCATGTATTTGAGGCCTCTCCCTCAAATATGGATATTATCCGTGAAACGATAAGGCTGAATCATCTTGACAATATAGTGCCTGTAAGCAAAGCACTGGGCGAGAAAAGCGGCACGGCAACATTCAGCCTGGGTGAGCGCAATTCCTGCAATTCCCTTGTTGAACGTCCCGGTTATAATTATCCGGATCATATCGAAGTTCCCGTTGTTACTCTTGATGATTATGTACGGGAAAACAATATCGAGGTCGGTCTTATAAAGGTGGACATTGAAGGAGGCGAGCAGCTGCTGCTCAGGGGCGCTGTCGAAACTATCCGCACACAGCACCCGATACTTCTTATCAGCATCTATCATTCGGCGAACGATTTCTTTGAAATCAAGCCTATGATAGAGAAAATGTGCGATAAATACACTTTCAGAATAGTTAAACCCGCTAATCCGGCTATTGCGCTTGAAACAATACTGTTAGCCGAGGTCAGAGATGAAAGCGGCGAAAATATTATTAATTCGTAAAGGAAAAATCAATATGGATATGTCATTTTACAAGGGTAAAACTGTACTGATAACAGGTCACACAGGCTTCAAGGGAAGCTGGATGTGCAAACTGCTTTCTATGGCAGGAGCAAAAGTTATCGGTTATTCCCTCACTCCCCCCACAACACCCTCTCTTTTTGAGCTTTCCGGAGTTGAGAAGGAAATAGTTTCGGTTATAGGCGATATAAGAGATCTTGCAAAGCTGAACGAAACAATGCAGAAGTATCGCCCCGAAATAGTAATTCACATGGCGGCACAGCCCATAGTAAGAGAAAGCTACGCAGAGCCTGTCTACACATACGAAACAAATGTTATGGGTACTGTAAATATATGCGAGGCTGTAAGGCTGTGCGACAGCGTAAAATCATTCGTAAACGTAACCACCGATAAGGTTTACAAGAACAACGAATGGGAGTGGGGATACCGTGAAAATGACGCACTTGACGGCTATGATCCTTATTCCAACTCAAAAAGCTGCTCGGAGCTTGTAACAAGCTCTTATATAAAGTCGTTCTTCTATAACCGTGACATTGCGGTTTCGACCTGCCGTGCAGGTAACGTTATCGGAGGCGGCGACTTTGCAAAGGACAGAATCATCCCCGATTGCGTAAGAGCAATGGAGGCTAAGCAGGAGATAACAGTAAGAAATCCTTATTCGACACGTCCCTATCAGCACGTTCTCGAGCCGGTCGTTACATATCTTGTACTTGCGATGAAGCAGTATGAGGACAAGAGCCTTGCCGGTAATTATAATATCGGTCCGGATGATTGCGACTGCGCCGCTACAGGCGAGCTTGTCGATCTGTTCTGTTCACACTGGGGCGACGGCGCTTCGTGGAAAAACGTTGCGGATAAGAACGCTCCCCACGAGGCTAATTTCCTCAAGCTTGATTGCTCAAGAATTAAGCGTGTACTCGGATGGAGTCCCCGCTGGCATATTTCCGACGCTATCGAAAAGGTGACCGAGTGGAGCAAGGTATATCTTTCAGGCGGCGACATTAGCGCCGTTATGGAAAAGCAGATAAACGAATATCTGGAGGTAAAGTAATGAAAAAAGCTCTTGTTACAGGTGCAAACGGCTTTGTCGGAAGTGCGCTTGTGCGTGAATTGGTAAAGAATAATGTTGAGGTGATCGCACTTGACCGTGACGGTTGCAATAACAACATACCCGAAAATGTAAGATTTGTGGCTCACGAGCTTTCCGAATCGTCAAAGCTTGCTGATATTATCCCCGACCGTGATATTGATGTATTCTATCACTTTGCGTGGGTAGGCTCGGCAGGCCCTGCGAGAGCAGATACCGCTTTACAGCTTAATAACGCTCAGTGGACGGTAGATTGTCTGCGTGTGGCAAAGGATATGGATTGCAAGAAGTTTGTATGCGCCGGCTCTATAATGGAGCATGAAACAATATCAGCCGCATTCAGACAGGGTAATAAGCCCGGTGCAGGCTACATATACGGAAGCGGTAAACTTGTTGCTCATACAATGTGCATGAGCGTTGCCGCACAGATAGGTATAGATCTTTGCTGGGCAAAGATAACCAACGCATACGGTGCAGGTGAGCTTTCACCCCGTTTTGTAAATACGACCATCAGAAAGATTATAAACGATGAGCCTTTACAGTTCACAAGCGGTACACAGAATTATGACTTTGTATATATAGACGATGTTGCAAGAGCGTTCTATCTCATCGGAGAGAACGGCAAGCCTTTCTGCCATTATCTTATAGGCAGCTCGGATGCAAAGCCGCTCAGAGAATTTGTTCTTGAGATGAAGGCTGCACTGGCTCCCGACAAGGAGTTCGTGTTCGGAGATGTTCCGTTCACAGGCGTAAATATGCCGCTGTCGGATTTTGACTGTTCGATTACAGAAAAGGATACAGGCTTCAGAGCTACAATACCTTTTGGTGAAGGCGTCAAAAAAACAATGGATTGGATTAAGGAGCAGAAATGATACAGAAGTTTGAATTCAAGGAAACAGAGATTAAGGGACTTATAGAAGTAACTCCCTTCAATGCCGATGATATAAGAGGCTGTTTCACAAAGGATTACTCGAAGGAAGTGTTCGAGGCAAACGGCATAAAGCACGATCTTGCCGAGGTTTTCTATACGACAAGCTACAAGGGCGTTATCCGTGCACTTCATTTTCAGCGTGAGAAACAGCAGCCCAAGCTGGTACGTTGCATACACGGACACGTTTACGATGTAGTAGTCGATTTACGCAAGGACAGCCCCACGTTCAAGAAGTGGCTTGCATTTGAGCTTATCGGTGAAAAGCACAACGAAATACTCGTTCCCGCAGGTTGCGCTCACGGTTATCTTGTACTTGAGGACAGCATAGTATCCTACAAGTGCGGAGAAAAATTCTACGGCGAATATGATGACGGCATTATGTGGAACGATCCCGATATTGCAGTAGACTGGAAGCTTGACAGAGTAGGCGGAATTGATAAGGTCATACTTGCCGACAAGGACAAGAATCTGCAGACCTTTAAAGAATTCATGAGCAAGTACGGTGGCTTTTGATGAGCAGTTTTGATTTTGACACCCTTATAGTCGGCTGTGGACTTTCCGGAGCGGTGATTGCCCGTCATTTAGCGGAAAAAGGCAAGAAGGTCGAGATATGGGAACGCAGGAACCACATCGGCGGCAATATGTACGACCACGTTGACGATCACGGAATACTCGTACAGGATTACGGTCCGCACACATTCCACACGAAAGAGAAATATCTTTTTGATTATATGTGCCGCTATGAGCAGTGGTCGGATTACAAGCTGACCTGCGGTGCGGTATGGAATGATACATATACCCCCACTCCCTTCAACTTTACCACGATTGATAAGTTCTTTGATAAGCAAAAGGCACAAACGCTCAAGGCAAAGCTGACTAAGGTTTACGAGGGCAGACCGACCGCTACCGTGGTCGAAGTTCTCGAAAACGAGGACGATGATATAAGAGCATACGCTCAGTATCTTTTCGATAACGACTATGCGCCGTATACCGCTAAGCAGTGGGGCGTATCTCCCTCTGAGATTGACCCGTCTGTGCTTAAAAGAGTACCTCTGCGTTTTTCATATGACGAGGGATATTTCGACGACGCTTATCAGGTAATGCCGGTGCATTCATTCACGGAGTTCTTCAGAAATCTTCTGAACCACGAGAATATCACGGTCAGAACCGGTGTCGAGGCGCTTGAGCGGATTACCGTAAAGGATAATAAGCTGTATGTTGACGGTGAGCCGTATAATAACATTCTTGTATATACAGGTGCGCTTGATGAACTTTTCAGTGAAAAATACGGCAGACTTCCTTACCGTTCACTGCGTTTTGAGTATAAGTATACCGACAAGGACAGCCTTCAGGACGCTCCTGTCGTCGCATATCCTCAGGAAAAGGGCTTTACCAGAATCACAGAGTACAAGAAAATTCCCGTCCAGAATGTAAAGGGCAGTACCTATGCGGTAGAATATCCTCTCCCGTATAAGTCGGGAGAAAAGCTTGAGCCGTATTATCCCGTTCTCACAAAGGAGAGCATGGAACAATATGAAAAGTACGAGGCTCTGGCGTCGCAGATTGATAATCTTATCTGTTGCGGAAGACTTGCCGATTTCAGATATTACAATATGGATCAGGCGTTAAAACGTGCGCTTGAGCAATGCGATAAAATAGATAGCATATAACGAATCGTCTTAGCTGTGGGCATTGACCCACAGCTAAGACTGTCGAAAAACCTATATCGTTGATAAAAATGGGGTCGCAGGGGCGGAGCCCCCGACAGGGACTAGGGGCGGTAGCCCCAGTAATATAGCCCCTTCCCACGG
>OGQJ01000024.1_pt1 | contig 144833 bp, 143 predicted proteins | sample 1553161 | NCBI WGS metagenome assembly OGQJ01 (sample SAMEA2579923, study PRJEB22360) | human gut metagenome | biome: human gut; feature: human-associated habitat; material: faeces | place: Denmark | collected 2008/2010 | reverse complement strand
TAATAATTCATGATAAAATAAATTTATGGAAGAGAAAAAAAAGAAAAAGAGGTAGACCTAAAGGTTCTACAAAACCAAATAAAAAATTACAAAGCAATTTCAAGATGTCCATTGAAGAAAAAATTGCGGTTCGCAGCGTATTAGATGCTATAAGAGAAAAAACTCCGCCCCCGAATATTTGGGAAAATCTTTACTGCAATGATAGTACAGAGATATTAGAGAAACTTTATAAGACTGGATTAAAAGAGCTTTTTGTTATTCCATATGATAACAATCTTCAGAATTATGCTGTTTGCAAATGTCCAATAATTGAGGAAACAAAGAAAAAATACATTATAAAATGGAAATACCCTGTCAAAGTTGATAAATCAACTCTTAAGATAGAAAGCTACAATAATGATATTGGCTACACTGCTTTTCGAACTTCCGCACAGGCTTTTACTCATTTATTAGAACATACTTATCAGGGTGAGATAATGTTGAGGCTTATGGCTGTGCAGGATTTGGAACTGCACAAAATCTTTTTTGAAACTATAAGAACTTTTGGATATGTTGCCGCTTTAGAGTTAGCCGCTAGATATTTTAAAATGGATATTTTTAACCTTTACAGCATTAACGATTCTGATAATAAGGAGCAGCTATAAGCCGCAACTTTCTGCTTCCTGAAGTTCTGCACGTAATGATTGCGCCTGTTGGTTATAATATTCAAGCCATGAAACACCTTTTGCATATTCTGACGGCTCGCACATTGCGCGGATGCGCTTCTTATCTAGCTCGTTTAATTCCTGCTTTATTTCTGATATACGATTTTGTTTTGTTAGTTCGGCCTTTTCCTCCTCGGTTTTCATAGGCGCGTAGCCTGCAAGATACCAGTTGCCGTCAATGTCGGACTGTACAACTTCCTGTTCGGTAAATCCAATTGACTTATAATATTCTCTATCTGCCCCAATACCAACTGCTACTAGTCCAACTTCTTCGTTTATAACTTTTGCGTATTTAATCATTAATACCCCCTTTACATGGAATAAACATTGAGCTATTACTTTGAAGAACTGCGCCGGAAACACCTTGAAACGAAGTAATTTTGTAAGTGTCATTTTTACTTAATTGAAAAACAACGTTATTATAAGTAGCTAAATTTGGAGCGCCTCCGCCGCTTGTATAATCTCCCATTTGTATATTATTAATATAAATAGTTACACCCATACCCTTGGTTGTAAACATAAGTCTAAAATAGCCATTACTTTCTGCGGTATAAGTTAGGCTATTACCCATAGATGGAAGAGGGATACTTATAGCTTTACTGTAATCAGGCATTCCCCACTCAACGCTCATATCCTTAAAGCTCTGTGCAGGGATTGTGTTACCTAAATCAACATTAGCTTTGATGTTTTTTAGCTGCTCAATTTCCGGCAAAATATTGTAAGGATTAACTTTAAGAGTTACCCCCTCCCGAGTTCGAAAGCTTCTCTACGAGTGCGTTTGGGACTATTTCGACAATTTCTTTTTCGGAAGAAGAAATCTTTTTATATGATTTATAAGGCATTACACTGGTATCTACCCACACATCATTAACCTGCATTTCGGAAGGTTCAGCCTTTTGAATATAAATTTTATTACTGTATATCTCAAGACCGCCTGTGTCAGGGTTATAAAACAAATTATAAGTGCCGTCTGCAAGGTCTGATATATCAAGTGAGACATCTTCGCTTACAGTATATGTTTCCCCGGATGCTGTTGTGCATACTGCCGGAGAATGCTGCGTTAATGTACCGTCTGATAATGTTATCAATGCAGCGTCACCGTTCTCATCTACGGGGCCGGAATTAAAACAAAATACAGGCAAGCTGCTGCCCGAACCGCCTGAGATATTTGTTTGAACATGAAAGTTGATTTTGTTTTTATTATCTATGGTTAAAAGCTTCTGCCATGAATTTTTATCTGAAAGAGCAGCATTATTTCCATTTTTTAATGAACGATAAACCGTAAGCTCGCCTGCATCATAGTCTATTACAATATTTCCAAGCATATATTGTGTAGTTACGGAATATTTAAAAAGCCCGGATTTACATAACGCACCGATAAATTGTTTTTTGGTATTTCCGTCCTCTAACTCGCCGTTAGGAAGCTCGCCCGCCAATTGAAGCACCTGATACAAAGAATACATTATATCTTGAATTTGTTCCGCAAGAACAGGGGTGCCGTCATTTGCATCAGCTTGCGATTCATTCTTTACATTTCCGTAAGGTAAATTTTCATCTCCTTTTACGGCATTTAAATAGCTTTCAAGTTTTTTCATGGTTATCCTCTAATAAATATAATAGGAAAAAGAATAGCTGAAGAACGACAAAAAAGGAATTTAAGCCAGGAGCATCTGGCTGAAATAACAAACCTACACAGAAATTATATAGGCTATATTGAGCGCGGAGAAAAACGAGCAACTCTTGATACTCTGTACCAAATAACCAAAGCCCTTAATATTTCATTTGAATGGCTGTTTAAAGGATTTTAAACAATTTTTTTACAAATCTACAATTTTTCTTTATTTTTATATCACGTTTTGATACTCTTGTTCCTAGGAGTATTTTATGAAAAAGTGTGAAATTTGCGGAAAATTATATGATGATAGCTTTGATAAATGCCCGCATAGTCATTTATTTGTCAGTTCTAATAAAAATACCGCTAATGAAATAATGAATGAAAAGGGTGTAATGTATGGATGTGGCGGTTGTTTACAGGTTATCCTTGCCTTTATTTGTTTTTTATTAGGCAGTAAAAATGAAATATTTTTTGGACTACTGATTTTATTAATTCTAACGAGTTGTATTACATGGTTAATCGCAGCAATAAAAATAAGCGAAGAAAATGAAGCTTCAAACTCAAAAATTAAAGTTTTAAAACAATTATCAGAAACATCATTGGATGACGAAACAATAAAAAAATACTACCTGATTAACGCACAGAATGACGACAGGAGAATAGAGCGAGCTAAATATGAAACTTTTTCATTCAAAAAATTAAATACAGAAAATAAATCCGCAGATGTATTAAATCAAGAAAAGACAAAAGTTTATCATACCACTTTAACTTCTTGTACTTGTCCGGATTTCAAAGAAAGAAATGTACCTTGCAAGCACATGTATCGTCTTGCTAATGAATTAGGTTATTTTTCTTTATACAAAGAAGAAGAAAGGGAACTAATAGAAAAATTATGGAGCATAAAAGATAATCACAAATTACTGACAACATTAATTGATGTTTTTTATCGCATTCGGGACAAAAAAGATAAATATTATGTTAAAACATCTCCGTCATTAAATAAACTTGCTGAATTTAATTTGATTAAATTTAAAGAAATTCCAGAACAGGAACTTATAAATATAAAATACAACACAAATGAATTAAAAGGAATATTACACGATAAAAACTTTAAGAATAGCATAACAAAAAAAGAATTAATTGAACTTTTTTTATCTAATAAAAAATTGATAAAAAATTTACCTAAAAATATGGTTCATGTTACTCTTACCTGCACCGACAAACAAAAAGAATATTTCACACAAACTTTAAATTATTTTTTGTATAATTAAGAAAATTACTTAATAAAAATACATGAACACTTTATTTGCTGCATGTATTTGATAATCTTTTACTATCAGCATAAATTTCAGGTTTAGGAATGGCGAATATAGAAGCTCGAAAAAATAAAGACGGGAAAATTGTATCATACCGCATAAAGGTGTATAAAGGCAGGGATGAACATGGTAAAAGACTTAAACCCTACACAAAGACTTGGAAAGTGCCTGAAAATTGGAGTGATACTAAAGTCCAAAAAGAGTTAAATCGTATTGCAACATTGTTTGAGGAAGAATGTAAAGGCGGTTTGATTGTAGACAACCGCCAAACGTTCTCTCAGTATGCTAAGTACGTTATTGATTTGAAAGAAAATGTAGAAAAGAAAAAACACCGAACTATCAAAAGATATAATGAGTTGCTGGAACGAATAAATATTGCAATCGGTCACATTAAATTAGTAGACTTAAAACCGCAGCATCTAAATCAATTCTATGAACAACTTAGTCAAAAAGGAATGAATTTAAAAACAAAAGGTTATCTAAGCCCCAAAACAATACTTGAATATCACAGATTAATTCATACAATATTAGAACAAGCAGACAAAGAGATGTTAGTACCTTACAATGCCGCCGATAAAGCGACACCGCCGGCGCAAGAAAAGAGAAAAGTTGCATTTCTTGACGATGAACAAGTAAGATATATTTTAAAATGGGTGACAAATGAACCTTTAAAATGGCAGGTTGTCATAAATCTATTGGCTTTTACCGGTGGACGACGCGGGGAAATAGCCGGACTAAAGACTAATAAAATTAACTTTAAAGAACATACAATACATTTTTCAGAAAGCTTGCTATATTCTTCGGAACGTGGAATGTATCAATCATCATTAAAAACAAATTCATCTGATAGAATATTAGAATTGCCCGAAGAACCTATGAGGCTAATAAAAAAATTAGTTAATGAAAATAAAAAAAATATTTTTAAACTTGGCAGTAAATGGGAAGATACAGGATATTTATTAACTCAAGATAACGGGCAGCCCATGCACCCTGATTCTATAACAGGTTATTGTGAAGATTTTAAAAATAAATATAATAAAATTATTATAGAAAAAAATAAAGATTTACCAAAAGATAAGCAATTAAAATTAATCCCTAAAATGAACCCGCATGCATTTCGGCATGCACAAGCAAGCATCTTAGCATATTATGGTGTTGATATAGTATCAATTAGCGGCTTTTTAGGACACGCAAATCCCAATGTAACTCAAACAATATACCAACACCTGTTTAAAAAAGCAAATTCTAAAATTGCTAAATTAAATTCGCACATATTATCAAACAGTCACCCAAAAGTCACCCAAAATGATAAAAAAATTAAAAACTTAAAAAATAGGGGTAAGGCTTAAAGCCCTATCCCTATTAGTATTTAATTGGTTGCGGGTGCTGGATTTGAACCAACGACCTTCGGGTTATGAGCCCGACGAGCTACCAGACTGCTCCAACCCGCGTTAAATTTTCTTACATCCTATTATTAAACGCTAAATTTTAAATTGCAACCCCTTATTTTAGGGACTTATATAGAAATTTCAAAAATAGAAAAGAGGCCACTCTAACTTGTTTTCGGGTCTCGGTAATATAAAATGCTGAAAAAGTTCAGGTTGGATTAGGATAGTTTTGATGGAATTTGCTACATCCACCTTATTTTATCTTATGAAATGCTGGGGTCATTTTGTCAAATGTACATATATATTTATAGCCCATATTAAGCAATTCAGCTCGAACATCCTCTATATGACAGTTCACATGTTCCGGTCTATGAGAATCTGTTCCTATTGTAATAATCTCTCCGCCTAGATCTTTATATAATCTCAAAATTTCACGAGAAGGAGTTAAATTATTTAATCTATATCTATAACATGATGTATTTATTTCAATACCTTTCCCTTGTGAGATCACTCTTTTTAAGATTTGCTCAACGATGGCTTCTATTTTTTCAAAGGGATAATCCCCTTTTAAATCATATCGGCGGATAACATCCAAGTGACCCAATACCGAGTAATCATCAAAATTATTAACCAATCTTAAAATTTCATCATAATACTGCTGGTTATACTCGTCTTGAGTTTTTCCAGACTGAAATTCCTGCGACCAAAACCATTTGTCATCTATCAAATGACAGGACATTAAGATAAAATCAAAATCAGCTTTTGAGAAAAACTCCTTAAAATACGGTATTGTTGACATTTGCATACCAAATTCCATACCCAGCTTAAGTGTAATTTTATCGGAATACTTTGATTTACATTTCAAGAAGTCTGTTTCATATGATTTGTATGGGAAACAAGGATCAATACCGGTTTCACAATCTAAATGATCTGTTATACAAATTTCATCAAGTCCGCAGGAAATAGCTGTCTTTACAACATCTTCCATCTTATAACTTGAATCGTCACTATAGCTTGTGTGCATATGATAATTTGTCAGCATAATTAAGATTTACAATAAAATAAGACAAAAATCAATTTTCTATTTCCTTATAGCACCCCAAGCCCTGATAGTACCGCGTTCATATTTTATAACATAAAAATTTCCTTTTTCATCATACTCAATAGAGGCTTCCATATTAACATAATCTTCTACAGGAGGCATCCCTGCCTTTGCTCGCTGTGCATTTGTTTTTGCTTTTTCTTTAGCTTCTTTTTTCAGTCTGCGTTTATTTTTCCTATCATTTAACCTATCTTGTTCACTATCATCTTCTTCTATTTTAAAAACAGGAATTATAGCTACAGGTTCTTTGCTCTGCAAAAGAATTAAAAAATTTCTTTCATCAGAAAGCGCTAATTCATAATGACCAGGTTTAATTACATTTCCCTCTCCATCATAAATAGGTTCAACAAGCGACAGGGTAGGATAATCAGACTCCCTTAAGGCATATCTGTATATTGCCTGGGACCCAAGCTCAAGCCCTGAGGTTACCTGGGGAGAAGGCGGATAAGGTCGAATATTCTGGTGCATCCAGGTATAATCAGTAAAAGCCCCTTCAAGCATTAGTCCAATTTCTCCAATAAATTTTTAATATTTTTTTTCATAATATCAAAACTTTTGCCAATAGCCTTTTCATGTCCTACAAATATTAATGACATATATGACTGGGAATTTCCAACACAATTTTCTTTTAGAAGAACACGGTAGCTTTCTCTCATAAGCCTTTTCAACCGGTTGCGTTTTACAGCTCTTTTGTGAGTTTTTTTACTTACAACAAAACCGGCAAGAGTCGGGTTATCATTCTTTTTTTTGAGCCCTGCAAAAAGAGTAACCCCGCCGCAGTGGAAGGAATTTTTTACTCTGTAAGTTGCAGTAAATGCAGCTTTTTTCTTTAACCTTAACTCTTTTTTTAACATAAACTTCCTACAACAATACAGCATGTCTAAATAAGACCTGCTGTAAAGTTAAAATCTATCCTGCATATTTATCAACAAATCTTGTGATATAATCCCAAGCTGCTAATATTATGCACGTTTTTTAGCAGTAATAGCTAATTTATGACGACCACGAGCACGACGTCTGTTAAGAACTTCTCTTCCGCCAGGAGTTGACATTCTTGCTCTGAAGCCGCTTACGTGTTGTCTTTTAATCTTTGTTCCTTCTAGTGTACGTCTCATTTCTTTATTCCTTTTTAATTATATTTGTCGTATAATTCTTATGTTAAATAAAAAATATTAATTAGTCAACACTAAAAGAGGGGCAGGTTACAGATTATGAACAAAAAAATCGGATTTATCGGATGCGGCAAAATGGCAAGTGCAATTATAAAAGGAGTTTTATCAGCCTGCTGCAAGCCGGATGTTGAAATTAAAGGTTCTGAGGTTAACTGCGAAATAGCGGAACTTGCACATAACAGACTTGGTATTGAAGTACTTACTGATAACAGATTTTTAACAATGGACAGCGATGTGATTTTTATTGCAACAAAACCGAATTATGTAGCACAGGTTTTGGAAGAAATTAAAGATGAATTAACACCTGAAAAACTTGTTGTATCTATTGCTGCCGGCGTATCAACAAAAAAAATAGAAAATATTTTAGGGCATCAAAGAATTATCAGAGTAATGCCAAATACCCCTGCACTTGTAAAAGAAGGAATGAGCGGGGTTTGTAAAGGAGCTTATGCGACTGAAGATGATGCTGAATTTGTTATGAAACTTCTTTCAGGTATAGGTAAGTGTATTGAAGTTTCAGAAGATCAGATTGATATAGTAACAGCAATTTCAGGTTCAGGACCGGCATTTTTCTATCAGGTTATTGAGGATATGGCAAGAGCAGGCGAAAAACTAGGGCTTGATTATGAGAAATCGCTTATGCTTGCGACCCAGACCGCACTCGGCTCTGCAAAGATGATAGAAAACCGCGGCGAGTTAACAGTACAAACATTAATTGATAATGTTGCGACAAAAGGCGGATGCACTTTTGTGGGGATACAAACAATGAAAGAAGAAAACTCAGAAAAATTATTCTTTGATGTAATTGAAAAAACCTCAATAAAAGCAAATGAACTTGGCAAATCCTAATCTGGTGCCGCGGCTCTACGGCTGTTTACTAACTCCATACAGCGGCAAACATTTGCTAATGGCAATCCAAAATTCCGCTATTGTTCTTTATTGAGGAATTTTCTTGGATAAATAGAATATAAAAGGTTTATTTTTCATTCATACAGACTTTCCGGTAAATAAAGCAAAAAATATTTTTTACACATTTTATAATATTATTCGAGGTCTAAATGAAAATAAATTCAATAACTTTTACACATACAAACAGCAATCTTGCCCCTAAAAAGCAGCAGGATAAAAAGTTAACTTACCAAAACCTTTCAACTGCCGAAAAAATATACGCAGGAGTTTCTGCTGCTGGGATTATAGGACTTACAATACTGGCAATTTCACAGGGGAAAAGGATTAAAAATCTAAAATTGCAAAAAGCTGCGCCGGAACAGGCTTCGGAACAGGGTCCTGTAAAACTACGGACAGCCGAAAAACTTTTACCTTATAAAATAGTAAACATTAGGGAAAATCAACTTTACCAAAACTTTATAGAAGCTAAAACAACATTTATTGACTTCTTAAAAAATTCAAAGGAAGATGCTAAAGCGATAAAAGAATTTCTATTTTCTGTAACATCTGACAAAAAAGCCTCACAGGAGTTTATAAAAGAAGCAATTTCCGATCCAAGACAGACAATACCTAATCTAAAAATTTTAAAAGAAAAAATAGGCGGCGAAAAGAACCTTATAGAATGGCTTCAGGCACCTGAAGGCTATCAGGAAGCCTACCATAAATACATTGAAAATCTGGCAGAGAAACCCGAAACAACATTTCAGGATTTATTTAAAATTTCACCTGACTGGCATTTACACTCACTAAAAACTATGTTCAAAAACGAAAACTTCAGCTTTGGAAAACTGCCGGAAGAATTTCAACAACTGGGAGATTACAGTCATTTTGCAGAGTGGATAAACCAACAGAATTATAACGATAAAGAACGCCTCCTTCTTGAATACGGAGGGAAGTTTATGGCTGTAACAAGGATTAATGAGGGAAAATCCGGCAAAATTCCTTATTTAATTGAGTTTGGCACAGGTCCGGATACAAAAAGATATATTCTTAAGGTTCAGCAGAGCTGGGGATGCGATACTCCGTATGCAAAAGAAAACCTGGCTTATAAATCAGACTCTGCCTTTATGAATGCGCAGATGGATTATTATTTAACTCTGCATAATTGTAAAAACAGTCCGAAATTCTATTACTTTGACTATAAATCAAATTCCGGTCTGTATGAATTTCAGGAAGGGAATAAGGTCAGCGGAATTGAAAACATTCTTGATGCAAACAGGCGGCTAAAAGATCTCAATCAGTTAGGTATCTATTACAACGATGCCTGCAGCTGTAATTTTATAGAGAAAAACGGCGTGTTAAAAGTAATCGATATTGGAGATTCCAGTTTTATAGATCCTTTAAGACCCGGAGCAAAGGGATATAATCTTCAAACTCCAAACTGGTGCGGCGCAGGGCTGCCAAACCTTAGCATGACTCTAACTTAATGTAACAGTTTTTGACGGCTTAATGCAGACGTGCAGAGGCTCATCTTTTCTACTGCAACTCATTTCCCGTTCTTTATCACAGAATTTTCTTATACATTTAAAAGACCGAAATTTCTGCTTCTGATAAAAATTCCACAATATTTTTAATTGACGGGGCTTTTTTACCGGAAAAAATAAACCCCTGATGAAGCCCCATTATACAAGCAGGACATAGCGTAAGCAGCACATCAGCTCCGGTTAAAGCAGCATTTTCAGCTTTCTTTTTTGAAATTTCACGTGAGAGTTTAGCATTTTTCAAGGCAAATTCACCTGCAAAGCCACAGCACTCATCATACCCGTTCATTTCAATATATTCAAGATTTTCACATTTTTCCAGCAGAGGTTTTAAAAATTTATCACTCTCAAGATGGCAGGGTTTGTGAAAAGTAACCTTCTGAGGGGATTTGAAGCTGAATTTTATATTCTGCTCTGCAATAAAATCAAGTGCATTTTTAACATTCTTGCAGCCGTAACTTTTTAATGTATGTTCGCAGCTTGCGCAATCTGTCAAAATATAATCATATTCACAGTCCATTAGTTCAAGGTTATGTTTTTTTACATCTTCATAACGCTCCATATTCCCGCTGGAAAGAAACGGCAGCCCGCAGCACTCAAAATTCCGTTCAATCAATTCAACATCAAGATGGGACAAGATAGTTTTGAGCGCATTTTCAACTTTAGGATAAACTTCATTCACACAGCCTTTAAAATAGAGGAGTTTAAGGCAGGCTTTGCCATTATTCGGGTAACAAATGGAACCTGCCGGTAAAGAAGCTTGTTTCTGCTTTGTTTGGAAGAAGACCGAACGGGGTAGGAGCGGGAATTTTCTAAAAAAGTTCAAGAAATTTCCAAATACAAATCTTGACTCCAGAAATTTTTCAAGCCTGCCTTGAAAAGTCTTTTTAGCACATTCATATTTTGCAGTATTAAATATATCGCATACATTAATGCTGCTCGGACAGAAGTTTGTACATTTTCCGCATTTTAAACACATATCCAAATACTTTTCGATATTACGATTCAGTTTTAAGTCACCTTTTAAAACACCGTCAAGCATCACAAATTTTCCCCGGGATACTGCGCAGTCGTTACCGGTCAGCTTATACACAGGACAAACAGACTGGCACAACCCGCATTTTGAACATTTATTTATATCTTCGGCAAAATCTTCCAGCTTTTTCATAATATAATCATATCACGTAAATTAATTACCATGGATAATCATATAACAGATATAAGCATTTTTTCAAACACACTACTCCTATGAAAAACCAACACCATTCAAACCTCGGTAATTGTACGCATCAAGAAGCGCAATCCTTTAGAAACAAATTTTACTAAAGCTTTTTCTTGTGCTAAATTCAAGATTATACAATTGCACCATGGCTGGCATCCTGAACATTCTTCGCGTATTTTGCGAGATAACCCGATTTAACTTTTGGTTCAAACGGTTTTAATCTTTTACGGCGGACTTCAAGTTCTTCATCAGAAACACAAAGCTCGATTGAGCGCGTATTAATATTAATTTTTATAATATCGCCGTCTTTTACTAATGCGATTCCCCCGCCGTTTGCAGCCTCCGGACAAATATGACCTACACAAATACCTCTTGTTGCTCCGGAAAAACGCCCATCCGTTATGAGTGCGCATTTTTTACCTAAACCTTTTCCAACTAAAAGGGAAGTTGGAGCAAGCATTTCTCTCATGCCTGGTCCGCCTTTAGGTCCTTCATACCGGATTACAATTACATCGCCTTCTTTAATTTTATCCCCTTCCAGAGCAGCCATTGCGGCTTCTTCACTATCGAAGGTTTTTGCATAACCCTCAAACTCATAGCATTCAGGTGCAACTCCGGAAGTTTTAATTACACACCCGTCTTTTGCAAGGTTTCCGTACAAAACAGCAAGCCCGGACTGTGTATAAGTTGATTTTTCATAAGGAGGAATTATCTCAGTATCAACCCATGCGCTATTGGCAATCTCTTTAACAGACAATCCCGAAGCAGTCTGGGTATCAACAAGAAAATTTTCCAGTGATTTAATAACAGCAGGAACACCGCCGGCATTGTGAAAATCAGTCATTGTCAAAGTTGATGACGGATTAATTTTAACTATCTGGTGAATTTTTGCGCTTAAATCCTCGAAATCATTAAGCGTAATATTAATCCCGCCTGCATTTGCAATAGCAAGAATATGCAAAAATGTATTAGTAGAACCGCCAAGCGCTAAATCTGCGGTAATAGCATTTCTAAGACTTTCACGCGTAATAATATCCGAAGGTTTTAAATCTTTTTTTACAAGTTCAACAACCTGCATTCCGCTTTCAAAGGCAATTCTGCGTTTTTGTGCAGACACCGCAGAAGCAGAGGAACAATACGGAAGGCTCATACCTATAACTTCTGTAAGACATGCCATAGTATTGGCAGTATACATTCCCTGACATGCGCCGGCAGAAGGGCAGGAATTTTCTTCAAGAGCAAGAAGGTGTTCCTCTGAAATCTCGCCATTTCTAAATCTTCCAACCGCCTCAAAAGAACCTGTAACCATAGTAAGCTTATTTTCTCCTCTGCACATACCATCAAGCATAGGTCCGGCAGTAACTATAATTGCCGGAATATTCAGCCTCAATGCACCGATGAGCATTCCTGGTGTAATCTTGTCACAATTTGAAAGAAGTACAATCCCGTCCAGTTGATGAGCTCCAGCTACACTTTCTACACAGTCCGCAATCAAATCTCTTGAAGGCAGAGAGTACCTCATACCGCTATGCCCCATCGCTATCCCGTCACAAATTGCAGGCACACCAAATACAAAAGATTGTCCTCCTGCCGTATGTATACCCTTCTCAATCTGGCGTTCCAAATCTCTCATTCCGATATGTCCCGGTACTAAATCAGAAAAAGAGCTTGCTACACCTATAAACGGAGCATCCATATTCTTTCGGCTGACGCCTGTTGCCATTAACAATCCGCGATGCGGAGTTTTAGCTATACCTTTTTTTATATTGTCACTCTTCATAGGAATAATTATACGCCAAATTGTTTTATAATTCTATAGATAATTTGTTTTTTCTCATATGGTAGTTGCTTGATTATATCAAACATTTCCGCTTCCAAATCCTTTTCGTTTTTCAAATATTCGTAATTAAAAAAATCCTCAGGCGAAGCACCAAGCTTTTCCATAATTCTTAATACGGTCAACATTGATGGAAAACTTTTACCGTTTTCAATATTACTTAAAGAAGAAGGCTCAATCCCTATTTGTTCACAAAAATTTTCCTGAGTTAAGTTATTTTTCTTTCTGATTTCTTTTATTTTTTTGCCGATAAGAAGCTTCTTTATATCCATACAAATTTCCTTTTTATATAGCATAACTATATTTGCAGTCAATTTGTATAGCGTTTACACCATATTTTCTATTGACTTTTAATGTAAACACGTTATAATAATAATGAGAACTACATATTTTATGGAGATTTATAATGTTTACAGCAAAAAGCAACATCAAAACCGAAGCGCCAAATTATTTTGGGCGTCGTAAAATCGTGGTGACACCATACAGGCCGGGCGCTGCCGCTCACAGAATGCCCTACCGAAAATTTTGCTTCACATTAGCGGAAGTTTTTTCAACACACTTTACTGGTCAACGTAAGTGCGCGTTTACATTAGCTGAAGTTCTTATCACCCTCGGCATAATCGGAGTGGTTGCCGCAATGACACTGCCGGCATTAATAAATAACTACAAAAAAGCACAGACTGTCAGCCAGCTTAAAGCATCTTATTCAATCTTATCGCAGGCAATTAAACTATCTGAGGTCACCAACGGAGAAGTAAAATACTGGAATTTCGACCTAAGTTCAGAACAGTTTTTTGAAAAGTATCTGAAAGGATACCTGAAGATGCAAAAGACATCAACACTTGGAGAAGCAAAAAAACAAATAACCTACAAATGGATTAATAATGAACCTGTAGGCGGGGGCTATAAAGAAGAAGTTGCAAATAGTTACAGAGGAAATCTTGCAAATGGAAGTTTGTTTTACGTTCATAGTGGAAGCGGCTACTCTACAACACTAATGGTAGATATAAACAGTTACAAAAATCCTAATAAGGTTGGTATAGATATGTTCCATTTTGTAATACTTCCGGAATATGGATTAGTACCATGGGGATTTGCCACCGAAAACATTGAGTCCAATGATCCTGATTTGCAAGGGCAGGCTTCTTTCGGAAAAACATATGATAGGGATAAGCTTACCGGAACCAGTTCTGCATATGCTTGTAATGCCGCAAAAAGAGGACGCTGGTGTACGGCATTAATTATGAGCGACGGATGGCAAATCAAACCTGATTATCCTTGGTCTAACTGACAAATATTAAAATCATCATCCCACTCAATTGAGCCTTTAAGCTCAATGTTATGATAATGATAAGGATTTTCAATGTATTGCGGATTAAAAAGCCCGGCAGAATTAAGCCGTTTAATTATTTCCGGCAATAGTTTTGTACTTCCGGCAATAGTTCCGTCCTTTGATGCGGCTTTTTTCCCGTCGTAATAGATTGTTTCTCCGGCAAATTCAAACTCTTTCAATTTACTATAAGCAACAGGCAAGCAATCGCTTACAAGCAGAATTTTATCATCAGGCTTGCATTTAAAAAGGAGTTTTAAAGCCTCATCTGAAACATGAACTCCGTCACCTATAATTTCAGTATAAATATTATCATTAATCAAGGCAGAAAGCGCAGTTGATTTTCCGCGGTGTGAGATACCTTCCATAGCATTAAAAGTGTGTGTCACACCGCTGCATCCTGCCAAGTCACCTCCAATACAGTGACCTGCCTGAACCTTCACCTTCTTAGCAGCAAGATAATCAATAAGCCCGCCGTCAAACTCCGGAGCAAGTGTAACTATTTTAATGAAGTCATCTTCAATAAGTTTGTAATTTTCTACGGTCGGCTTCATAAAATAAACCGGGTTATGAATACCTTTTTTCTTTTCATTTAAGAAAATTCCTTCAAGATGAATACCCAAAATCTTTGCCATTCCATCTGATTGACGTGCAGCAGCTTCTTTAATAACGACTATTGCTCGTTTTGTATTTTCAACACTATCAGTAACAATTGTCGGAAAAATTCCGCCAATACCATACTTTAAAATTTCTTTTGACAAATACAAAACATCATCAACAGCGGCTTTGTTAAAATCAACACCAAAGGCGCCATGAAAATGCTGTTCAATTAAAAGTTTTGTTTTCAAAATATCCTCTCCTGGTTGCTCGTGTTTAACGGGTCTACACTCTCCTCGTCTTGGATTATTGCTCCACTCGGACAAGAGCTCATTCGCATTGTCCTCATTACTTCGGCGTTCCGCTTCACTTCAGCCTACACAAAATCCACCTCAGCTCGCAATCCGCTATATGACACTACCCTCAAAAACTTTTCGGGCTTCTTCCCGGTCATCAAAATGTATTGTACGGTCTTTTAATATCTGATAGTCCTCATGACCTTTGCCGGCAATAACAACAACATCATTATTTCCTGCAATAGATTTTAACAAGGCAATAGCATGTCCTCTGTCCGGTTCAACTGTAACTTTATCAGGATTAGTCGACTTAAGCCCTGCTATAATATCAGTTATAATAGCCTGCGGGTCTTCGCTTCTTGGATTATCACTTGTTATAACGATTTTATCTGCAATTTTTTCGGCAATTGCACCCATTTTCGGACGCTTTGTAGCATCTCTGTCGCCGCCGCAGCCGAACAGGCAGATAAGTTTGCCGTCTTTTGGCGTAATTTCTTTAGCTGAGTTAAGTACATTTTCCAAACCATCAGGAGTGTGTGCGTAATCAACAATTACTAACGGTTTTTTAGCAACAACTTCAAATCTTCCGGCAACCCCTTTGACGTTTTCAAGAGCCTTTAGAGAAACTTTTAAGTCAATGCCCATAGCAATTGCAGCTGTAACTGCTGCAAGAACATTATAAACACTGAACATCCCGTTCATATGCAGATTGACCGGATATTCACCGTCTTCTGTTACAAGAGTAAATTCTGCACCGTTCAGGGAAAAATTAATATCTTTTGCGGTTATATCCGCCGGCTTTTTCACACCGTAAGTAAATGTCCTAACGCCTTCAGGTATAGATGAAAGAAACCTTTCTGCATAATCATCATCAGCATTAACTACAGCAAAAGGTATTTTAGGGTTTTCATCACCTTCAAGCGGCATTGAATTTGCAAGACCTCTAAACAACAATGCTTTAGCATCAAAATAATTATCCATTGTAATATGGTAATCAAGGTGATCCTGGGTTAAATTCGTTAATACCGCACCATCAAAACGGCATCCGCCGACTCTGTTTTGTTCAAGAGCGTGAGAACTTACTTCCATAACAACATTATCGATTTTTTCAACATCTTTAATCATCCTTAATGTTGCCTGTAACTCAGGAGCCTGAGGTGTTGTATGTTTTGCATCCCGATATTCACCGCCGGAGGAAAGCTTATACCCCAGGGTTCCTATTAAAGCACATTTTTCACCGTTTTCCTCAAAGATTTTTTGGATTAAATGGGTAACTGTTGTTTTTCCGTTTGTGCCGGTAATACCTATTAAATTAATGCCTCTTGACGGGCTTGAATAAAATCGGTCTGCTATATCTGCAATTTTATGACGTGTTGAAGTAACGACAACCTGCGGGATTTTCCTATCTGCATCAACTTTTCTTTCTACGAGTAAAGCAGCAGCACCGTTATCGATTGCATCTTTTGCATATTCATGCCCGTCAGTGTATTCTCCTGTCAAGCATACAAAAATATCACCCTTTTTCGTTGTTTTTGAATTATAAGAAATTCCTGAAATTTCAACATTTTTGAAATTTACTAAATCTTTGTAGTCTAAATGCTCAATCAACTCGTCTAATTTCATTATTTATCTCCTTAACTAATTAACTTTTTTAGGTGCCGGAACTTTATCCGGTTTCAAATTCATAATTCTTGCAACCTGGGTGGTTACCTCATGGAAAACAGGTCCGGCAACAGTATTTCCCCATATAGCCCCGACTTTTGCACTGTCAACCATAACATATACAAGGATTTGCGGATCTGAAGCCGGCAGAAATCCTATTGTTGAGGTATAAGTAAACGGCGTGTATCCTGATGAATTTTCTTTAGGTTTCCTTGAAGTCCCCGTTTTTGCAGCAACATTATATTTATCCATTTTTATTACAGAGCGTCCATGGTTTACACTCGCAGCAAGAAGCCTTGTGACCGAATGCGCGGTTTCAGGAGAAAGAACCTGTGTACGCTGAACTTTTAAAGCTTCTTCTTCCGGTGAATATTTTATAACATGCGGAGTAACTCTCACTCCGTTATTTGCCAGCGCCTGCACAGCCGAAATCATTTGCATAGCAGTAACAGATGTTCCATATCCGTAAGACATTGTAGCAAGTATCCCCTGGTCCCAGTTGCCGTAGTAAGGCAGAAGCCCTGAAGATTCCCCGGGCAAATCAATACCTGTTTTGGCACCAAACCCGAATTTTTTAAGCATATCATAAAACTCTTTCGGAGTCATTGTTCGGGCAATATTTATAGCACCTATGTTGCTTGAATGTTCAAATAAATATTCAAGTGAAATATGTCCCGGATAAGGATGCACATCATAGTCATAGTTTTTAATTTCCCAGTTGCCGATTGTGGTTTTTCCGGTATCCAGAACTGTTGAGTGCTCGTTAATCTTTCCAAGCTCCATTGCACTGGCGACTGTGATTATTTTAAAAGTAGACCCCGGAGGGAAAACATCTGTCAATGTCCAGTTTTTAATTTGAGCCTGGGTTGCATTCTTATAATTATTAGGATCATAAGTAGGGTAAACAGCATACGCCAGGATTTCCCCGTTCTTTGGATTCATAACCAGAACGGTGCCCCTTAATGCTTCTTTTTCCTTAACCATTTTTTCTATTTCTTTTTCGCAAACGTGCTGGATTGCAGCATCAATGGTTAAGGTTACATCCTGCCCTTTTGGGTTTGTAGCTGTAGCTACAGGATCGGTTGTAAAATCATAAATAATTTTACCTTTTTGTGTTCTTTGGAACTTAACTTCATTTTCAACGTGTTCAAGTTTATCTTTTGCTGTATATTCAACCCCGTTTGCAATATCTGCATCAAAATTATAATAACCGAGAACATGTGCGGCAAGGCTTCCTTGAGGATATTCTCTTGTATTTTTTTTATCAAGGCTTATAGCTCTCAGATGAAGTTTTGCAATAGCTTTAGCAGTATTCCTGTCAATATCTTTTTTTACAGCAATAATCTGGCTTGAGCTGTTAAGCTTTTTCAATAGAGCTTCTTTTGAGGTTTTCAGAATAGGAGCAAGTTTTTTTGCAATCACCTCCGGAGAAGATTCATCTTCATCGTAATCCGCACGACGCGCAAAAACATTATAAAAAACATTATCTGTTGCAAGCTTGATACCGGTACGGTCATAAATATCGCCGCGGACGGCAAAATTCTGTCCTGCGCGCTGATTTCTGGCTTTTACCCTGTATTTTTTAATATCGATTACCTGAATAAAAAACAGGTGGATAATCAAAGCAACCGCAAACAGAATAAAAAGAATATATAACCAGCCGAGAACTCCGTCAAATCTTTTTTGTCTTTTATCAACCGTACGCTGGTTTTCAGCACGTCTTTCTCTCACGTTGTCATCTCCCTAGTAACTAATATTTTAGCATAAGGAATTTGATAAATAATTAAATATTAACTAATCTTAACGCACAATTATGCTATAATATTTTTATGAAAAAATTATTAATTATCTTGGGATGTTTAAGTATTGCACAAACTGTTTACGGTCTGGATATAGTGTATCCGAATTATAATGCAGTAACAATAGCAGCTCCGTCATCATTTTTTATAGGCTCGGCAAATACAGATAAGCCGCTTACAATAAACGGAAACACTGTACCTGTTCATCCTTCGGGAGGATTTGCTTATGTTGTGCCGCTCAGTATCGGAAAAAATACATTTAAAATAAAATCAGGAACAGAAGAACTAAACTATGTAATAATGAAACCGCCTGCCCCACCGGCAGGTACGTATAAAGCACCGGAGCTTAAAGAATTTGAAAATTTAAAATATGCCCTGGTAACTAATGATAAATCCCCTCTTCGTTCAACTCCGGTTGACAGCGGGATAAACAGGATTGCAAACCTTCAGAAAAATATGCCTCTGGTTATAGATGGTGAAAAGGGGAATTTTTACAGAGTTATACTTGGCAGCCAAAAGACCGGATGGATTTGGAAAGGCAATGTAAAACTCGAAGAAAGCGGGGAGTCGCTTGCTGAATTAAAAGGTTACGATTATATAGATTCTGATGAATTTTTTATCTTTGTATTTCACCTGGATAAAATGACACCATTTGAACTCGTTGAATCCAGCCCTTTTTTAATAAAGTTCTATAATGTTAAAAACTATCCCGATAATACATATGTAATGGATTTTCCTGTAGAAAAATCCATGCAAAAAGGCAAACTTCTGGGCTACAGCGGGCAATTCAGCGGAACGGACTTTATTTTAAAAATAAGAAAGCCTGTTATTACAGATGAAAAACAACCGCTAAAAAACATTAGAATTGCAGTAGATGCTGGTCATGGAGGTTCTGAAAGAGGAACAACCGGCTGCCTTGGGGATAGGGAAAAAGATGTAATGCTTGAATATGCAAAACTTCTGGAGCACGAGCTTAAAAAACGCGGTGCAGATGTAATAATGACAAGAAAAGGAGATGACTATAAAGACTTAAACGAAAGAGTTGAGTTAGCAAACAGCGAGAATGCTCTTTTCTTCATAAGTCTTCATGGCAATGCGCTTCCGGATGGAAAAGATCCAAATGCAAACAGCGGAACAGGGATTTATTACTATTACAATCAGGCAAAACCTCTTGCTGATGACATAATTAAAGAAATGACTTCCCAGCTTGGAATGAAAAACGATAAGGTACGACAGCAAAGTTTTGCAGTGATAAGAAACACAAATGCACTTAGTATTTTAATTGAAATAGGCTATATGATTAACCCATCAGACAATGCAAAAATGATAAATAAAGATTTCCAAAAGAAAACAGCAAAAGCTATAGCCGACGGTATAGAAAATTTCCTTAAAAATTAAAATCAAAAAGTTCTGCTATAGTCAAATTCAGCGCATTTGCAATTCTTGCAGCATTATCAATTGTCGGGAAAAATTTTTCCCGTTCAATTGCACTTATAGTCGTCCTGTGCACTTCTGCAAGTTCTGCCAGCTGCTCCTGGGACATTCTTCGTTTAGCCCGTTCTATCCTGATTTTCTTAGCAAAATTCTCTGCAAGTTTTTCTATATCTATAGCCATATGACTATAATAAAGACTTGACAGAATTTAAGCTACAGTGTATAATCTATATATGAGATTATACTATTCAAAAGTAGAATATAAAAATAAATTTGAATAATAAAAAAGCATTTGGACGGATGGAGGTTTAAACTTAATGGATAACGAAAGGTTTGAAAGTATTAACCAGCAAATGATAAATGACTTAAAAGAAATTGATAAAAAAGAAGACTTTAAATTAAACAATAACAATCATCTAAATACTACCCAGAGTAACAAGACAGAAAAAACCGAATAAAAATCAAAGGCGGGATTTAAAAAATTTTAAATCCCGCCTTCTTTTTATAAAAATTTGATTAATTGTTTTTAATATAGTTTAGAAGAGTTCTGACACCGGCACCTGTTGCGCCTGCAATAAACTCTTTCTGCGGTTTTTCTAAAAACGCAGTTCCTGCAATATCAATATGAACCCACTTCGGTCCGTCCACAAATTCCTGCAGGAACACACCTGCTGCAGAAGCGCCGCCCATTCTGGATCCGGTATTTTTCATATCAGCAATATCAGATTTTAAACTTGACATATAATCCTTGAACATAGGAAGCTGCCAGGCAGGTTCGCCTGATTCATTTCCGGTTTTTATGATTTTTGAAATCATCTCTTCATCATTACCCATAACTCCGGCAGCGTAAGTTCCGAGAGCAACAACACAAGCTCCGGTCAGGGTTGCAATATCAATAACTTCATCAACTCCGAGTTCGCAGGCATAACACAGTGCATCAGCAAGAGTTAACCTTCCTTCTGCATCGGTATTATCTATTTCAATTGTTTTACCGTTTTTAGCTTTTAAAATATCCCCTGGTTTATATGAAGTTCCGGAAGGCATATTTTCACAAGCTGCAATAATACCATGGACTTCCATATCCGGCTCAAGCTCCTTCAAAGCTCTCATAACCCCGAGAACACATGCAGCACCGGACATATCATCTCTCATTGTAAGCATTGAAGATGCAGGTTTTAAATCCAAACCGCCGCTGTCAAAACAGATACCTTTACCTATGATTGCAATTTTCTTTTTAGGATTTTTGCCTGTATATTTCATATGTATAAACATAGGCGGCTGCACACTGCCTTTTGCAACAGCAAGATATGCACCCATACCCATTCTTTCAACAGCATCTCTATCATAAACCTTTGTTTCAACCCCTTCAATATTTGAGGCAATCTGGGCAAGTTTAGACGGAGTAGCAAAATCAGCCGGCTCATTTGAAAGATTACGGGCAAACTCAAGAGCTTTACCAAATATAATACCTTCTTTAACCTCTTCTTGTGAGAATTTGGCAAAAGTAATTTCATCAACACGCGGAGCTTTTTCTGTTTTATATTTATCAAATGCGTAATCAGCAATTAAAGCACCGATTGCGGCAGATTTACCGTAATCACAGTTTACATCAAAGTCAAAGCAGGCATTTTTTGCATGAAGCTGCTGTAACTTTTTAACTGCTTTTGCAACAGCTTCTCTCATTTTGTTTGCATTAAATTCTTCTTTTTTACCAAACCCGACAATAAGAATTTTATCGGCAGCGATTTTTCCAAATGTATGCAAAAGATAAGTCTGACCAAATTTTCCTTCAAAATGATCCTTATCAACCGCGTAAGTATTTGCAATTTCCTGAGAAGTTTTTTCACCTTCAAACTGGTTGATTACCAGAACTTCACAAGGCTGATCTTTTACTTCTTCTAAAACTTTGATTTCCATAAGTATCTCTCCTTCTTCAAGTAAATTATAGCACTTTATTACAACTTTGTAAATTTATTTGAAGCTTTGGCAAAATTCATCCTTGACAAACATTAACAAGAATATGCAGATTACACCCCGAATTAACAGAACAGCACCCCCTCCGGCTGCACAACAAAAACCAATAAGCTTTAACGGGCTTATGCGAATAGATCCTAAAACTTATTCCCCCCTGGACAGCTGGTTTTTTAGAGATTATGATACATTGAAAACGGCATCGGATGAAATAAAAAGTTCATTTCCGCAAGGTGCTGAAATATTGGATTATGCCTGCTCAAACGGTGAAGAAACTATATCTTTAAAAGCTTTACTGCCGGATGAAAAATACAAAATCATAGGATTTGATACAAGCGAATCCGCATTAAAGCTTGCTAACCGCGGGGTTTATACTGTATTTTCACACTGGTATGACTCATTCCTTCTGCCTAATTCTTTTCCAAAAAAGAAAGAAGCACAAATCAAAGACAGCTTTTATTATATTATGGAGGAAACTTTTCCTGAAGCGCAGGACAGATTGATTAATAACAAAAAATGCTATTTTGAAATAAAAAAAGCACTGCCTGATTTTATAGAAAAATTTTTCTGCATAATTCCCGAACAAAAAAATTCAATTGATATTAGAAGAGGAAATATTAATAATTTGGATAAATACAGATCAAGTAGTCCTGTAGGTGCTGTATTTTTCAGAAATGCTCTATACCAGATGGTTGGAAATGATTTGAATGAAACTATAGAACAAAGAAAAATATCTTCGTCTTCTTATGATAAAAAAGCTATAATAAATGATTTTGTTGATAGATTATATTCAAGACTTGAACGCGGCGGGGTTTTCGTAATAGGCGACCACATTAAAGATCATCTTTTTCTTGCAGATAAACAAACCCCTGATGAAGAAATAATCTTATTCAAAGACACTCCTTTTTTCAATCCTGAAGAAAAACTTCACAGACAGGCTTCTTTTTTAAGACTGTTTAAAGAATCTCCGCTAAAAACTGCACTTGAAAAGGATAAAAGATTTAAACCAATAGGTTTTTCAAAAACCAGCCTGCAAACCGGCGGGAAAAAGGTTAAAGTTGCAACTGTCTGGAAAATTTTAAAATAAAAATTTCTCAAAATATGTTTTAATTTCCTACTATACAAAATCCCCATGTCATGATAAAATATAAACAGATGTAGTAGGTAAATATTTTTTGGAAATATATGCAATGACGCAACTTTCAGCTAAATAGCAAGTTTCAGCCCGATAGGATATATGTATCGGGAATTGCATGTATTATAAAAAAATAGAAAAGGATAAGGTAAAACTTAATGGAATTTTTATTAATTCTTGCGGTTATTGCAGTAATAGCCTTAATCGCTGTGCTGATTATCCAGCAAAACAAGATGAAAAGCGTTGTAGTTAGCATCCAGAAGGACAAAGACGCTCTTGAAGAAAAAGAAAAAATCTTATTCAAAGAAGCTAAAATTAAAGCAATCGAAGAACTTCAAGACGACCGGGAAAAATTAAACGAAGAAGAAAGAGAAAGAAGACAAGAGTTAGCAAGATTAGAATCAAAACTCACAAAAAGAGAAGATATGCTTGAAGATAAAATTCAGGAATACACAGAAAAAGATCTTCAGGCTCAAAGAAAAATTGATGAATTATTAGAAAAAGAAGATTACCTTGCAGAAATCGTACAAAAACAAACAGCAGAACTCGAAAGAATTGCAGGAATGACTGCCGAAGAAGCAAAAAATATGCTTCTTGAACAGCTAAAACACGATTTAGCGCAGGAGCAGATGACATTAATTCGTGAAAACGAAGCAAAAATAAAAGAAACTTCACTGGAAAAAGCAAAAGAAATTCTCTCAACAACAATGCAGAGATGTATGATTGAACAGGTTGTAGAAACAACGGTTTCTGTAGTTGCATTGCCAAATGATGAGATGAAAGGTCGCATAATCGGACGTGAAGGCCGCAACATCAGAGCTCTTGAAACCTTAACCGGTGTCGACTTAATCATTGATGATACTCCGGAAGCAGTTGTATTATCAAGCTTTGATCCGGTACGAAGAGAAGTAGCAAAACTTGCGCTTGAAAAACTTATAGTGGACGGACGTATTCACCCTGTACGAATCGAAGAAATGGTTGAAAAAGCTAATGAAGAGATTGAAAAGAAAATCTGGACTGAAGGTGAAAACGCAGCACTTGATATGGGCGTTATGGGTTTAAGCAAAGAACTCATAAAAACTCTCGGCAGACTTTATTACAGAACAAGCTACGGTCAGAATGTTTTAAAACATTCTCTTGAAGTCGGTCATATCGCAGGAATGCTTGCTGCCGAGCTCGGTGCAAATGTAGCAATAGCAAAACGTGCCGGACTTTTACACGATATAGGAAAAGCAGTTGACCAAACTCAGGAAGGTACACATATCCAGTTAGGCGTAGAACTTGCTGCAAGATACGGAGAAAAACCTGAAGTTATACACGCGATTGAAGCCCACCACGATGACGTTGTTGCAAATACAATAGAAGCAGTTCTGGTAAAAGTTGCCGATGCAATTTCAGCAGGCAGACCGGGAGCCAGACGTGATACACTCGAAATTTATATCAAACGTCTGCAAAAAATTGAAGAAATTGTTAACAGCTACAATGGCATTAAACAGTCATTTGCAGTTCAGGCAGGTCGAGAAGTTAGAATAATCGTTCAGGCTGAAATGTTTGATGATTTAGCATCTCAAAGACTTGCCAGAGATGTCGCAAAACGAATTGAGGATGAACTTGATTATCCTGGTCAGATCAGGGTAACAGTTGTCCGCGAATTTAGAACAACAGAAATTGCGAAATAGCCGGAAATTTCGGCAAACGTCGAGTAAGCCCGGTTTTCCGTACTATACGGAACGGGCAAATCCCCGGCGAAGAATAGGAATAAATAATGGGTGATGAGAAGAAAACATTAAAAATTTTATTTTTTGGAGATTTGGTAGGTAAACCTGGAAGGTTCGGTTTAAGGGATTATCTTGCAGAACTTCAAGCTAAACCGGATTTTGTCATCGCCAATGTTGAAAACGCATCTCATGGTTTTGGTCTTACTGAAAAAAATTATAATGACATTTCCGGCTATGGAGTTGATTGTATGACATCCGGAAATCACATTTGGGATAAGAGAGATATTTTTACCTACATTGAAAATGCACCTAAGCTGCTGCGTCCAATAAATTATCCTGCCGGAACTCCAGGAAACGGCTCCGGAATTTTTGAGGCCGAGAACGGGGTGAAGGTCGGAGTTATTAGTGTTCTTGGCAGAGTTTTTATGAATCTCGTTGATTCCCAGTGGGAAATTGTTAAAGATGAGATAGAAAAGATAAAAAAAATTACGCCGATAGTTATAATTGATTTTCACGCAGAAGCAACTGCTGAAAAAATTTGTTTTGCAAAATACTGTTCAGAACTTGGAGCAAGTGCATTTTTTGGCACGCATACACATGTTCAGACAGCAGACGAAAGTATTATTAATAATATGGGATACATTACAGATGCCGGTTTTTGCGGTGCGAAGGACGGGGTTATAGGAATGGAATACAGTACTTCCCTGAACAGATTTTTGACAGGTATCCCTGAACGTTACGAGGTAGCAGACAGCGAGTTTACCCAGATTAATGCGGTAGAAGTCGAAATTGACATCAATACAGGTTATGCTGTTGCTATAAAAAGAATTTTTTGTAGTAGAAATAATAAAGAAAAGGAAGAAAGTCAATGAAAACGGATTTGCACATTCACACCTATTACTCGGACGGTGTGTTTTCACCCGAAAAAATAGTTGATACAGCAATGGATGTCGGCTTGGAAGTAATCGCTCTTACTGATCATGACAATGTTTTATCCTATAAAGTTGCAACGGATTATCTTAAGAAGGAAGGCAAGGAAGATAAGTTAAAAATTATTCAGGGTGTTGAAATCAATACTCTTTATAAAAATTATGAAATCCATATTCTTGGATATTTTATGGATACATCTAACAGTGATTTTCAAAATCTTTTAAAAGTCCAGCAACAGGCCAGGGTAAAACAGACAAAAGAAATTATTGCACTTCTGAACAAAAAAGAAGGTATTAAAATAAAATTTGAAGATATAAAAAAACAGGTAGCTGAAGGCGGAAGTATAGGTCGTCCGCATATAGCAAAAGCTATAACAAACGCCGGAGGTACAGGGAGCGTTATGGAAGCTTATGCAAAATATATTCATGATGATTCCCCTGTGTATGTAGCGAGAAAAACAGTTACACCTCAGGATGCTGTAGAAATAATATATGATGCAGGCGGTATTCCTGTAATTGCGCATCCTCATGATCTTGATATTGCAGAAAGTCTTATTAAAGAATTAATGACATACGGACTTCGGGGAATTGAAGCTTACCACAGAAAACATTCTCCAGCCTGCGTTGAATATTTTTCATCAATGGCTGAAGAACTCGGACTTATTGTTACAGGCGGCTCAGACTTTCATGCTCCAAACATTATGAACGGGCAGATTATTCTCGGTAAAAACTTTGTCCCTGAATGGATATATGATAAACTATTGCAGGAAAAGAAACAAATAGATATGGCATGAGGCATAACCTATGAAACAATTTACCTGGAAAGCTGAATACTCTATTACGCTGATAATTATATTTGCGGTATTTTTGATGCTTGTTCCGACTTCTTTAGGGTCAACGGTTCAGGCAAATTTTATCACAAAATGGGACGATTGCTATTCAAAATTATTGTATGCAAAAGATGTAATCAGCAAACATGAACAGGAAGATATTTTAAAAAGCTTTAAAAGGGCTAAGACGAAAAATGAACGGGAAGATTTAATCCTTGAGCTTATAAAACCCTATTACAGGTTAAACGAAAATAAATTTCCAAAGCCGTATAAAACAAGGTTTATGAACAAAATGGAAGTTCATAAAGACAGTCTTTATTACTTTAAGGATCTTTATTATGCTGATAATAATATCATTGTCGGGTTAAAAGATATATCAGAAGATAAAAGTACTGAACCTATGTTTTTGATGATGTTTGATATGAACGGGAAAATGCCGCCTAACACATGGGGAAAGGATGTTTTCGGAGCTCAAATCTATGAAGATAAAGTGGAAGCATTCGGACAAAATTTAACACTTCAAGAGCTTCAGGATGACTGTTCAAGAATTGGAACGGGTGTTAACTGCTCATATTATTATCAAATTGGAGGCGACTTTGCAGACTAAAAAAAAAGTATGCGTATTTTGTTCATCCTGTAATTATTTAGATAAAAGCTATTACGATGCAGCTGAAGAATTTGGCAGACTTATTGCAAGAAACGGATTTGATATGGTTTACGGCGGAAGTTCACTTGGGATGATGTGGGCTTGTGCAAAAGAGGTAAAAGTTAACGGCGGACAAATAACCGGGGTGATGCCTAAAAAGCTTCATGATATGGGAGTATACACAGATGAATGTGTTGAACTCACTGTAACACCTTGTATGCGTACGAGAAAAGCAAAAATGGATGAACTTTCAGATTGCGTTGTTGCACTTGCAGGCGGGTTCGGCACACTTGAAGAAATTTCCGAAATGATTGTACAAAAACAGCTCGGTTATAATAATAAACCCGTCGTATTCTTAAATACAAACGGGTTTTATGATAAACTTATTGAATTTTTTGATAATATGATTTCTGAAAATTTTGCAAACGAATGCGCTTCAAAATTATATTACATTGCACAAACTCCGGAAGAAGCTGTAGATTATCTTTTAAAATACGACTATTCTGCTCCTTGTGTAACAAAAGAAGAAATTTATGCAAGAAAGCATCCTAAGCCAAAGGCTAGTATTTAAGCATTGAAACAATTCTGCCGGCAGAAGCGAGTTTTTCTCTCCCTTTTAGAGCTTCTAACTCAATTAGAAAAGCAATGCCGACAAGGTTTGCACCTGTTTTCTTAACAAGTTTGCAAGCGGCTTCAGCAGTTCCGCCTGTTGCAAGGAGGTCATCCACGATTAAAACATTTGCTCCCTGTGGGAAAGCATCTTTGTGAACTTCAATTTTATCAGTGCCGTATTCAAGTTCATATTCCTGAGCATAAGTTTCAGCAGGAAGTTTATTCGGCTTTCTGATAGGAACAAAACCTGCATTAAGCTTATAAGCCATAGGCATACCAAATATGAAGCCGCGGCTTTCTATCCCTGCAATATAATCAATCTTTACATCTTTGAATTGTTCACAGAGATAATCAATCATTACCTTCAAAGTTTCTGCATCTTTCAAAGCTGTTGTTATATCTCTGAAAATGATACCGGGTTTTGGAAAATCAACTACATCTCTGATTTTATTTTTTACATCTAAAATAGTTTCAGTCATTACTTTTCTCCTTTTTCAGCAATTTTTTGTTTAATTTTTTCAGTGTATTCTTTCGTGTATTGTTTTGTTTTTTCAAGTTCCTTCTTTAAAAAAGCTTTTATGCTTGCTTCTTCTTCCTGAACAAGTCCATGGGCTGTTTTACCCCATTTCATATCTTTTTTCATAAATAAAATTTTAAATCCGATAAAAAGCACAAGCGGAAACCAGATAATAAAAAGATAGATAGAAGTTTCCAATGCCTCAAAAACAGCATCAAGCCGGGGCATAAAGTCATAACGCCTCAAAGAATATCTTGCAGCTAAAAAGAAACCTACCCCAATAGCTATACCTACAATTATTGAGGAATAAAGCATATGCGGAGGTGCATCTTTTGCAAGAACTTTAAATGTTCTTATTATAATTTCCATTAAAAGCCACAACGGCATTATAAATTGGGAAATATATGCAGTCATATCAAATCTGGCACGAAAAGACATTTTTTTAGATCTTAATGCAGCGCCGGAATACTCCAGATAACGCCTGATTGTACCTTCAAGCCATCTTCTCCTCTGACGGATAAGCGGGCGTATATATGCAATACCTTCTTCATAAACAATGGCATCTATACAAAATCTTACGTCCCAGCCTTTGATATGGAGCCTCGTTGACATATCAAGGTCATCAACAATTGTATAATTATTCCATCCGTTAATATCTTCAAGAGCCTCGCGTTTTATAAGCTCGCCGTTCCCGCGTAGTTCAACCGCACCTTTTACAGAATCCCTGCCTGCCTGAAAATAAGTATCCATAGTATATTCATTATTCTGGCATCTGGTGAGTAAATTCTGGTTTTTATTTCTAATAACTTTTCTTGCCTGAACTGCCCCGACGTCTTTTGGTTCGAGTTCGGGAACAAGTTTTGACAGAAAGTCCGGGTCAACTGTTGCATCAGCATCAAATACAAGAATAGCCTCGCCTCTTGCAATCTGAAATGCGTCATTTAACACAGCAGATTTTCCCGGGAAAGCTCCCTGCTGGCGTATAAGAGCTTTTACCCTGTCGTATTTTTTCTCCAAATCTTTAATAACAGAAGCTGTATTATCGGTACTTCTATCATCAATCACTATAATCTCAAAGTTTTCATAATCCATGCCGAGAATATTTTCAACAGTAGAAGCAATAACACTTTCTTCATTGTGAGCAGGAATCATAACCGTTACAAAAGGTTTATAATCCTCATTAATCACCTGAGGATACTTTTTCATAATACGTTTTTTCAAAGTATAAGCCAGGTTTGTAAAAACTGCATAAATAGTCATACAAAGGCATAAAAAAGCAAGTCCCAAGACTGTATTGAAGTAACTCTGGAAAATATACAAAAATACTCCGAGCCCGAAAATAATTGTAAATAGAATTATCCTTTCCTTCATAGCTAAAAACTTAAATCCCCTTCGAAAATCTTCTTCAAGTTATATTGTACCAAAAATTTGAAAAAAAAGTAAGAAAATATAACGTTTCATTACTTTTCAAGCGGAAAGAAACGCCCAAATACACTAAACAGATGTTTTTTAAGGTTAAAAAGTGTTAAAATTCCTTAAAGTACTTGCGCAAAATAAAATATTCGCTATAATAAGGCATGTACATAAGAGAAGGAGTTTTATCATGAACAAAGAAGAATTAGTACAAGAAGTTGCAAAAAAAGCTAATGTTACACAAAAAGAAGCTGCTGAAGTTATCAGCGCTTGGGTAGAAACAGTTCAAAAAACTGTAGCTAAAGGTAAAAAAGTAACTTTAGTTGGCTTCGGTACTTTTGAAGCACGTAAAAGAGCAGCTAGAACTGGCAGAAACCCACAAACTGGTAAAGAAATTAAAATCCCTGCTAAAACAGTTCCTGCATTTTCTGCTGGTAAAAAATTCAAAACTGTTGTTAACGGCAAATAATTGAATTTTCATACTTGCAAGTTTGAAAGGACGTACTTTTCAGTACGTCCTTTTTTAATTTAACTAAATATCTTATTCCTGTTCTACCTTTTCAAATTTAATTCTGTATCCAAGAACCCCAGCCAGAAACTTTAATTCATCATACTTCATTGAACTTTTAACTAACTTTTGGGATAGGGTGTGAACTGTATATTTCTTCCCGGAAACACGCTGAGCCTCTATGGCTAGTTCGGTAAGTGTCATTTTTTCTTTTACTAGCAGTATTTTTAAATCTTCTCGAACACTCATATTAATATAATTATATATTTTTCAATAAATCTTGACATCTTTTGATAAATCCCCTATAATATTCAATAAAATTATTGAATATTATATAAAATTTGATAATATTTTGGAATAAAACTTAATGAGGAAAAAATGAAAAACGGAATTATAGTTTCAGAAGTCGATTTAATATTCAAAGAATGTTCCATAAGAAATGGATTCACACTGGCAGAAGTTCTTATAACTCTCGGTATTATAGGAATAGTTGCTTCAATGACGCTGCCATCGCTTGTTGCAAAACATAGGAAAAAAGTTCTGCATACACAGTTTTTAAAGGCATATAGCGACATTCAAAATGCAGCGAAACGCTTTGAAGCAGATAATGGCATTACTATTTATGAATACAGCCTTAACGAAAAGTCCCCTACCAGAACATTAAAAACATTAATGTCTTCCTTTATCGGAACAAAATACGGAAGTAAGGTTTCAACAGACTATGATGAAGAAATCGAAGGCAGTTTATCTTTTGAAAAAGCAATAGGATACACGCCCAAAAATCTTGCAGGCAAAAAACAAAAGGTACATCCTTGTGATCAGTCAATTATCACAGAGGAAGTAGGCGGAAGAATTTTTTCTATGGATGATGCAGTAAATACATATGATAAGCCTCAGCCTTACGGTCCTAAAATATGTATTGATATAAATGGAAGAAAAGGACCTAATATTTACGGGTATGACTGGTTTGTGTTTATTTTTACAAAAGAAGGAAGCGTAAAGCCATACATAGGAAGCAGCCTGGAAAATATATCGACAGAAATGGGAAATCCAGAAACAGCGTGTGATTATAAATTCAATCAGGCCACATATACGTGTGCGTACTTTGCTTTAACTGATACAAGCCCTGAAAATCCAAAAGAAAAATACTGGACTGATTTTTTGAAATAATTATAATTAAAGATCTATTTTTCTTTTGCAGCTTTTCTTGCTTCAACCTCAAGAAGATTATTTTTATATAGTTTTGATTTCGCCCTTTTGTGTTTTAGCATTTCTTTGAAGCCTTTTTCTGCACAGACGCTCAGATCATCAAGAAGATCTAAATCAGGATATTCTTTGAATGCTCTTACATATTCTTTTGCTTTTTCAAATTGAGGATGCCCTTCTTGTATTACTCCGCTCCGGGCAACCGTATCCTTATAGAATTTTTTATTGAAAGTGAACTCTCCGGCATCAAATATAGGAAACTTTCTTATTATAAATTTTCTAAAATTATTAATACCTGCATCAACATTGCCAGCCATACCTGCAATATATCTTGCCATAATTTGAAACTGATCCATGTGTTTTGTTTCATGTTTGATGTATTTTCTGAGTATAGGTCTGAATAACCTGCAATTATAGATTTTATTCACTGTTATCTCGGCAGTATAAGGATTTGAGCCGGCATATTGATCTATTAAAATTCCGGAACGTAATTTAGGAATCACCGGTAAATTTTGCTTTTTCACTGCCTGATTTAATGTATTTAACAAAAATCTACACTGTTTTATATTCATATCGAATCCTTCCTATATTTAGAAGGAAAAAATTTTATAAAATTGCTCTAATTTTACGATATTGTTACATTAATCAACAGAGAAGATTTCTTTAATATCATCCATTGTAAGAGATTTTACGATGTTTCTATCAACGGAAATTACGCTGTCAACAAGGTTCCGTTTAATGGTTTTAAGCTTCTGTATCTTTTCTTCAACTGTATTTTTGGTAATAAGTCTATATACAAATACTTTCTTTGTCTGACCGATACGATAAGCTCTGTCAGTTGCCTGATCTTCAACAGCAGGGTTCCACCAAGGGTCGTAGTGGATAACGTAATCCGCGCCGGTGAGGTTCAAGCCTGTACCGCCCGCTTTTAAGCTGATTAAGAATATCGGAATATTACTATTATTAAAGTGTTCAACAGCTGCCTGACGGTCTTTTGTTTTACCTGTAAGGTACTCATACTCAATACCTTCACGTTCAAGCCATCCTTTTACTATATCAAGCATATTTACAAACTGGCTGAACAGCAGAACTCTGTGCCCTTCTGAGATAATCTCTTCCAGCATAACTTTAAGTTTTTCAAATTTACCGGAAGACATAATATGTTTGACATTTTCCTTATCATAAAGTCTAGGGTGGCAGCAGATTTGACGTAATCTGAGCAATGCAGAGAATATTGATAGTCTGCTCTTTTCAAGACCATTCTGTTCAATACTCTTGAATAATTCTTCTTTTGTACTGTCAAGAACCTGAAGATAGAAATCTTTTTGTTCATCGGTAAGTTCGCAGTAAGCAATATTTTCAACTTTATCCGGCAAATCTTTTGCAACGTCACGCTTCATACGGCGTAAGATAAACGGATAAATCTGGAGTTTCAAACGTTTTTCAACAGTCTTATCCTGGCGTTCCATAATCGGATTGACATAACGCGAATTAAATTCAGCCATTGTAAGCAAAAATCCGGGCATCAAAAAGTCAAATACAGACCAGAGTTCTTCCAGCTTGTTTTCTATAGGAGTACCGGACAGTGCAAGCTTATGAGATGCTTGAAGCTGTTTTACGGCTTGTGCGGTCTGCGACATCGCATTTTTAATATTTTGTGATTCATCAAGAATAATATAACGGAAGTTTATATCTTTAAAATGTTTAATGTCGCGTCGTATTAGTGCATAACTTGTAATAACAACGTCATAATTTGGAATTTCTTTAAACAGTGATTTTCTATCAGCACCGGAGAGTTTCAAACATGACAGTTCCGGAGCAAATTTTTGTATTTCAGATTCCCAGTTGAAAACAACTGTTGTAGGGCAGATAACTAATGTCGGCATAGGACCGTCAACTTCTTTTGCTTTCTGCAAAACAGTCAAAGCCTGCAAAGTTTTACCAAGCCCCATATCATCTGCAAGTATTCCGTTAAGCCCGTATTTATACATAAACCAGAGCCAGCCGTAACCTTTTAGCTGATATTCTCTAAATTCAGCCGTTGCATTTTCCGGCAGCTGAAGCCCGTCATGAGTTGAGAACGTAGACATCTGTTCCCAAAATTCTTTGAACTTATCGCTTAAAACCAGTTCAACCCCGAGGTTTTTAAGTTCATTAATCAAACCCGCACGGTATGTTTTTACAGTAAATTTATTTTCATCATTTCTATAAACATCAAATGAGTTAAAAGCTCTCATCATTGCATAGATATTCTGTGCAGGATATTCTACAAAACCAAGGCTTCTTATTCTGCTGTACTTTTCGCCGCTTTGAATAGTGTCATAAACATCATCAAAGTTTATTATTTCTTCTCCAACCTGACCGTATAGCTGAATTTCAAAACTGTCTTGAGTTTCCTCGGAAAAATCAATTTTAGCACAAAGTCTGAACGGTTCATCCATCAGCTTAAAGAAATTCATATCGTCTTTTTCTACAAACTTCCAGCCGTCGCCTGCCTGTTTGATATAGTAATTATAAAAATCAATCGCATTTTCTTTTTCCAGTGCAAGGTTATTTGTCTGCATAGGCACAAACTTACATGCCAGAAGCATATTATATGAATCAATTTCGTGTTTAAAGTTTCTTTTTATCCAGTAAACAAAATCTTCACCGGGCTTTTTAACAGTAATATAAGGCGCTTTATCGCTTGTTTTGGAAAACGGAACCTTTACACCATCATATTCAAATTCCAAAGCAGCTTTAAGCGACTGGTCATAGTCAATACCGAGAGTCACAATATTCAACGGCGGACGTTCTTCAAGCATTAATTTTGAAATACTTTCATCAATATTAACATCCATAATTTCTCTCAGCTTAGGAAGCTCTTCATATATAAATTTACCGCCGTCAGAATCCTTCAAATCAGTAAAAGAAGATTTTAAAAGATTTTGAGGTACTGACTGCATTGCAATATTAGTCGGGAAAATAATATTTTTATAACGTCCCCACTTTAGATGACGTGAAAAATATCTTACTTCTTCAAACGGATAAACATCATCTTTATCCGGACGCTTCCACTCAAGAGATAAAAGAATTGTTCCTGCCTGGGAAATATTTACGTTTAAAACTAATTTCCACTCCTGGTCTGTAAATTTCAATCTTTGTTTTGTTTTTTCATCCAAAACTTCATCAGCCTTGGAAAGCAGCGTAAACATCGGTCCGAATTTAGTAATAGGAATATCATACCAGCCGGCTTTTTTATCCTGTCTTGATATAGTTAAAAGCTGCTGGAAAATAGCAATCTCAACTTTTTGCGAATTATTCAGCTCAAAATCAGGATTTTGTTTTTGCGCTTCAATTAAAGCTCTCAGAATATTTTCAATTTGTCTTACAACTTTGCCGGTTTCACGTGACATTACAAGAATTGAAAAAAAGTTTGCTTTCCTTTTTGGATTGAAATGGAATATATAGCTGCCTGGAGGGGTATCTTCAAGTGCAGTATTCTCATCAGGAAAATCAAATTCCATGCCGAACTTTGTTTCAAGCCAGTCTTCGTAAGCATGTTCATCGATTGCCTTTAATCCAACAGCAACGGCATGCTTACACCATTCTTCTTTCAGCGGGCAGTTGCAGCGTGCTTCGACTTTATTCTTTTTAAAGATTAAGTCTGTGTTGTAGTGATCCTGAAAGTTTCCTTTTACTTTACCCATATAGAAGTTCTTTTCAGGATAAGTATCGAACACCATATCTTTTAAATGGTATTCATAGCCTCTGCGCCAGCTTCCTGCACCGGCTCTGTCTTTTATATACTTGTAATTAAATTCCTCAGTACCCATCTACGGGAGTATCTCTTTCTTTCCTTAAGGGTTAATGCCTAATATAGATTTTACTCTATAAACCCTTAACGATTACATTATTACATGAATTACAAAAAAAGGCAATAGCCTTATAGCATACCAAGTAAAAATGAGTGATAGCAAAAAGCAAATGCACATCCGAACAATGCACCCATAATAACTTCAAAAGGAGTATGTCCCAGAAGTTCTTTTAATTTACCACCTATGGCCTGCACGTCATGCTTATAAAAGTCATCCATCATCCTGTTAAGACAGGCAGCGGTTTTTCCGGCAGCACGTCTTACACCGGCTGCATCATACATTGTAATCAGAGCAAATCCGAGTGCTACTGCAAAAATAATTGAATCAAATCCGTCAATTATCCCGACTGATGTCGAAAGCCCCATTACTCCGGCAGAGTGAGAGCTTGGCATACCGCCTGTTGTTGTGAATATTTTAAAATTAACTTTTTTTGACTTTATTGTGAATATAACAAACTTAATCAATTGCGCTAAAAAAGCACTTAGTATTCCAGCTGATAAGACTTCAAATCCATTATTAACAATATCTAACATTTCTTTACTCTCTCGTTTTGATTAATTCTGAATTTCTTAAAAATAAAAAGAAACACTTATTTATTTTACCATAAGCAAAACTCCACGTAAATCTTATTACAAAAAGTAAAGATTTATCTTTTACTAACAAAAATTTATATTCAGACTTTTTAGAACAATTGTTAGTTAAAGGAGAATTTTTATGAATTTTGACATTGTAAAAACATTTTATAGTTCTAAAAACAAGTGCGCATATCAACTGCTAAGAATGGAAATGGATAATTCATCCATGTTGCGTTTATACAAAAAAGCTCCTCAAAACTCAAAGTACAAGCCTGTATTAGATAAATCTTACCTGAATCTAGGTGAAGATAACATTACTTCAATTGAAAGAGCCAGAGTAACACCAATATTAAAAAGACATATTCAAACCTCTGTAATATTAAAGAAGGGAAAAGATATAGTAGGATATGGAATTGCTAATAAAAGGGGCAAGATTATTACATCAAGCATGAAAGATGAAAATGGGAAACCTTATATCTTCCAAAAAACAAAAAATATTAAAACTAAAAACAATGCTCCTATGGCTGTGAAATTAATTCAAAAAGCACTGGACACAATAGCTAATAACAACCAACCATATATCCACTATTGATACTAAATTACCAGCCGGATAATAAAAATTATCCGGCCTTTTTTATTTTATCAAGAATTTGTTCAAATATTTCTGAATAAATGTTTTTATTTATTAATATATTTTTGCAATCATCTATTAATAAATTTAAATCCTGTTTTGATTTTTCCAAACCATATAGACTTACATAAGTCAGCTTGCCTGCAGCTTTATCTTTTCCTAGAGTTTTACCCATTTCTTCAAAAGTAGAAGTTTCATCTAAAATATCATCTGCAATCTGGAATGCAACACCCAGTTTCTGACCAAATTCAGTTATAGCATTTATTTGTTCTTCAGATGCCCCTGCAATAATAGCACCGGTTCTTAGTGCAAGCTTAAACAAATCAGCGGTTTTATGAGTGTGGATATATTCAAGAGTAGAAGCTTTATCACCGGTAACATTGCCTTTTTCACTTTCAATATCAACTACCTGACCTGCAATAACTCCATAGGCCCCGCCTGCCTGAAAGTATTCTGCAAAGACTTTTACAAGAGTTTCCGGTGCAAGATTTGAATATTTAAGTATAGTCTGAGGAGCAAAAGTAAGCAGAGCATCCCCGGCAAGAACAGCATTTGCCTCGCCGAAAACTTTATGGTTTGTAGGTTTTCCGCGTCTGAAGTCATCATTATCCATACATGGTAAATCATCATGGATTAAAGTTTGTGCATGAAGCATTTCAATTGCGCAGGCAGCCGGGATTGCATCTTCATAATTCCCGCCGAAAACCCGGCAGCATTCAAGACACATTACAGGACGAAGCCTTTTGCCCGGAAGAGTTACCGTATATTTCATAGCCTTGAAAATATCTTCCGGATATGATATTGGCATAAATTCTTCAAGTTTTTTGTTTACCAGTTCAATATAATCATTCATTTTCATAATCAAATTCCTTATAAATTTTCTGTTTTAAAGTATTACGTGAACTTTGTCTTTTTTTACCGCTGATTTTTGCAACTTCTTTATTATTAATTATCTTTTTTGAATGTTCTGTTTTAGTACCTTCATATTTAATTTTTTCTTTGTATTCTCTGGCTTCCTCCACAAAAGCCAGGTAGCTATCATATCTGCTGTTATCAATAACATCAATATGAGCAAGCACATTACAGCCATCTTCATTGATATGAAGGCAGTCGCTGAATTTGCATGTTCCGCAATAAGGAAGCATTTCGTCAAACAATTTATCAACTTCGGCAGGCAGGATAAAATCAAACTTCACATTACTAAACCCCGGAGTATCAACAATTCTGGAGTTCTCATTGATTTTTATAATTTCGCAATGACGGGTAGTATGAGTTCCGCGCTGAAGCTTTTCACTGACAGCTTTAGTTTTCAGATGCAAATCCGGATTTATTGCATTAATCAGGCTGGATTTACCAACTCCGGAATTCCCGCAAAGAACGCTTATTTTACCATCAAGAAGCTTTTCAAATGCTTTTATGCCTTTATGTTCTGTCGCCGAGGTAAAAACAATATCAAATCCGAGTTTTTTATAAACATCTATAATTTTGTTCTTTAAGTTTTTTTCCCACTTTAAATCTTCTTTGTTGAAGCATAAAACTGTTTTTATTCCGTAATATCTTGCAAGAGCAATATAGCGGTTAAGCTGAAGTAAATCCAGATCCGGTTCTTTTAAGGCAGAAACGATTACAATCTGATCTATATTAGAAACACTCGGGCGTTTTATAAAATTTTTACGGGGCAGCACTTTTGTAATATGCCCGTTTTCAAATTCTACAAAATCACCCACAAGGATTTTTTCGCGCTGTTTTTTTAACACCTCCCGGGCTTTGCACTCAAAAGTTCCGACACCGGTGTCGACATAATAAAAATCAGAATGGATTTTATAAATCTGTCCCTCTGCCATAACAGAATTATTTTAGCATAAAAAGAATTACTCAAGACCTTCCTGATAATCTTCGTACTTTAAAGTATCATCATATAAAAAAGTATAATACTGTAAGGTAACTTTCTGAGCCCTTATATCCACATCAAAGGTATCTGCGCCGAGCTGATTTGGTCCTTTTTCTCCATTTACATCAATCTTGATTGAGCCGCATCTTGTTTCATTAGTTCGTATTTTTACAGGGTTTCCGTTTTCATCCTTAACAACAAACCCTTTATCATCGGTCTTATCATATTCATGTACCCAGCCGCAGTCACCCTGATGATTATACCTGTATACATACAACACACTACCATCATTTAAAATCATGCCGGCATATTTATTAAAATCATGGTATTTAGTTTTACCGTTTGAATAAAGGGCTTCAGCCGCCTTAGTTTTCCAGGTCCAGCATCCGCCCTTACCCTCTTTACAAATTTTCAACGGCTTAAATTCCTTCGATAGTATTTCTATAATTTCATCATTAGTTCTGTTTATATTAAATAAATCACCGTAAGAGTCAAAGTTATTATCAACTTTTGTTCTGAGCATTGCATTAGAAATAAGTGAGTAAGAACGTTTTGCCTGACTTATAAGGACTTTATCCTTATACTTCGCAACAAGTGTTGGTAATGTCATAGCAGCTACCACTCCGATTATACCGAGCGTTATCAATACCTCGGCTAAGGTAAAACCTAATCTTAACTTGTCTTGACCGGCGGCGCTACATGGCTCGTTGCCTGCACCAATACCAGATAAGGAGCTTAAACTACTCTGCCCCCCCCCCGGAAACTCTTACTATTACTGTGTTTCGCATAACTTAATCTCCTTTTTAGTTATATCTGTTCTATCTTCTTTTTTGATTAAATATAAAACTTTTTTCGGACACGCTCACGCCCTGCTCTTGCTATCGCCTCGAAAACAAATATTTTTTCTTATTTGTTTTTATCGCGTCCGCTTAGTATACCTGATAGGATTTTCGTTTACCCTGGTTGGGTCGTGCCTCTGGCACCGCTATCGTTTCTAAAAAGATATATAGTGCTTAGAAAATATTGACTGTGTCCGTTTTCATTATAAATTATTTTAGCTTTTATTTCAAGACTTTTTTTCGTCTTTTATAAATGCAGGAAGTTGATTTTTAACCGTCTTAAGCTGCATATACTGCTCTTTAAGCTTGTGTTTTTCTGCTTCATCTGCATTTTTAGCTTTCTCGTTCATCTGGGTTAAAAGCTGCTTTTCAATATTATTCCCTTTTATATAAACATCCATATCCTTGCTTTTTGTGTAAGCATTCAATTTCCCTTCATAAAGTATTTTAGGAGTTTTAAACAGAGTATACAAAAAACCGCACCCGCCGACAAACATGGCAAGCAGCCCAAAAGCCGAAACGACAGCCATCATTTCTTTCTTATTCCTTGCCGCATTTTTATAATTTTTCTCTGCAAGCTTGCGTCCGGCTTTTTCTATATGTTCAAAAGAAAAACCTCCATCAAATATTTCCGCAAGCATAGTTAATCCAAAGCCAAGACCTGCAATAAATGTAGATCTGGCAAGTTTCAGCCGCTCCACTTTTTTAGAAATTGGATTTTTATCAGCTGAATTTAAGTCCTCATTAAGTTTAGGAAGCATTTTATTCTGCCCGGCAGCATTGAAATTTATATTATTTAACGGCAAGATTTTCAGCATTACGCTCCTTTAATAAGCATTCCTTTTCCGTTATTCGCCATTTGAAGAGATGTATAGTGATTAAGCTTCTGATCAAGCGAAACATCCTCATCTTTTACTTCTTTGTCAACTTCTGTGAGAATATTTGATTTTAATTCCCTGTCGCGGGTAAAAACGTCCATCTCTTTTTCCCTTACAAAAGATTTTACACTTCTGTCATAAAGCTTTGCAGGAAGTGTAAGCACAGCAGTAAGAATCCCCACAGCAGCACCAGCAGCAACAGAAATAGGAACTTTATGTTTTGCACCTTCTTTAATAAGGCAGCTTGCTATCCCGCCTGCGGTCACTCCGGCAATAAGACTTACTCCTGAAGCCTGCAATACTGTCAAATTTCGCTCAGTTTTACGATTTACAGGATTTTCATACACCTGTTTTTCCGAGGTAAAACAAGGCTTTGGACATCTGTTTGTAATAGCTGAAACTTTCATATAATACTCCTTCTCATGTTTATTATGCTGTTATAATAACTCTGAAAAAAATTTTTTGCTGTAATATTCTATAAAATTTACAAAAGTAAGTTAAATTGTAAAATTTCTTGGTGATTTTATATGTTTATGGTAAACTCAATTTACAATAGAAATGTTATATTATAGATAAAGGGGAAAAAGATGATTTCAGTAAACGACTTAAAAACAGGCTTAACGCTTCAACTAGACAATGGTTTATGGTCTGTTGTTGAATTTTTGCACGTTAAACCGGGTAAAGGCGCTGCATTCGTAAGATCTAAACTTAAAAACGTAGAAACAGGTCAGGTTGTTGAAAAAACTTTCCGCGCCGGTGAAAAAGTTGCAAAAGCAATGTTAGACAGACGCGAAATGCAATACCTGTATAAAGAAGGCAAAGAATACGTTATGATGGATAACGAATCTTATGAACAAATGCAAATCACTGAAGACCAAATCGGCGACGGTATTAAATATTTAAAAGAAAATATGATTGTTCAGGTTCTTATGCACGACGGCAGAATTATCGGTATTGATATTCCTGCACACGTTGAACTCGAAGTTGTTGACACTCCTCCGGCTGAAAAAGGAAATACTGCACAAGGCGGTACTAAACCGGCTAAACTTGAAACCGGTGCCGTTGTTAACGTTCCGTTCTTTGTTCAAAACGGAGATGTTATAAGAGTTGACACAAGATCTAATGAATACTTAGACCGCTGCTAGTATTGGAATTAATAGAAAGGCAAAATATGAAATTTGATATTGAATATATTGAAAAATTAGCAAAAGTTCTTGCTGACAATTCTTTAACAGAAATTTCTCTTGAAGACAGCGAACAGGCTATAACATTAAGAAAAGAGGCTATCATTGCTCCGGCTGCTGTAAGTGCAGCCCCTGCAGCAGCTCCGGTTCAAACTCCGGCAGCAGCTCCTGTTAAGGAAGCAGAAGTGAAAAAAGGTACGCCAATCACTTCTCCAATGGTAGGAACTTTCTACAAATCACCGTCACCTGATGCTTCTCCATTTGTAGAAGTGGGACAGACAATTTCAAAGGGTGATGTTGTTTGTATTGTGGAAGCAATGAAATTAATGAACGAAATCGAATCAGAAGTTTCAGGCAAGATTACGGAAATTTGTGTTTCTGACGGTCAGCCTGTTGAATTTGGTCAGGTTTTAATGTACGTAGAATAATAGTTTAAGATATTTAAGGGCGATTTTATCGCCCTTATTATATTTTAGGGAATAGGGTATGTTTAGAAAAGTATTAATAGCAAACCGCGGAGAAATTGCGGTTAGAATTATAAGAGCTTGCAGAGAAATAGGTATTCCAACAGTTGCAATTTACTCTCAGGCTGATGCAAATTCATTACATGTAAGACTTGCAACAGAAGCTTACTGTATAGGACCGGCTCAAAGTTCAAAAAGCTATTTGAGTATTCCTGCAATTATATCTGCCGCACTTGCAAGCGGAGCAGATGCCATCCATCCGGGATATGGCTTTATGTCAGAAAGGGCAGACTTTGCAGAAATCTGCGAGAAACATGGAATTAAGTTTATCGGACCTACTGCAGAGGCTATGCGCAAAATGGGTGATAAAGCCACTGCCAGAAAAACAATGATTGAAAATAACGTTCCGGTTACTCCGGGAACAGGAATTCTGAAAACCCCGCAGGAAGTAAAAGAGTTTGCTAAAAAAGCCGGCTATCCGATTATTCTGAAAGCTACTGCCGGTGGCGGCGGAAAAGGGATGAGAATTGTCAGATCTGACGATGAAGTTGAAACAAATATGAGCCTTTGCCAGTCAGAAGCTCAAAATTTCTTTGGAAATCCTGATGTTTATGCTGAAAAATTCCTTGAAAACCCTAGACATATTGAAGTGCAAATTCTTGGCGATCAGTATGGAAACGTTGTCCACTTAGGAGAAAGAGATTGCTCAATACAAAGACGCCATCAGAAGCTTCTTGAGGAAGCGCCATCTCCTGCAATTGACGAAGCCACACGAAAAGAGATGGGGGCGGCTGCGGTTCGTGCAGCAAAAGCTATCAACTATGAAGGTGCCGGAACGTGCGAATTTTTGCTTGACCATGACGGTAAATGGTATTTTATGGAAATGAATACACGTATTCAGGTTGAGCACTGTGTCACAGAGATGATTTCCAATGTTGACCTTGTAAGAGAACAAATTATGGTTGCTGCCGGCGAAAAGCTTGACTTTACTCAGGAAGAAATTGTTCTAAGAGGTCATGCTATAGAATGCCGTATTAATGCTGAAAATCCTGAAAAAGATTTTATGCCTAATCCGGGACAGATAACAGGTTATGTTACTCCGGGCGGATTTGGGGTAAGAGTAGATTCTCACGCTTATCAGGATTATTCAATTCCGCCTTATTACGATTCAATGATAGGTAAATTAATATGCTGGGGCAGAACCCGTAACGAAGCAAGACGCAGAATGTACAGGGCTTTAAAAGAATATGTTATAACAGGTATTGAAACAACTATACCTTTCCATCAGGAAATAATAGAGGATCCTGTATTCGTCAGCGGGAAATTCAACACCGGTTTTATTGAAGATTTCTACAAAAGAACCGGAAAAGATAAAAAATAATTAGAGCTTAGAGTTGGAAACAGTAAACCCTGTAAGGGTTTACTGTTTTTTTTAAAAAAAACAGGTTTTCATGATTATGGATAGAAAATTAATCAATTCAATTTACAAAATACTAACTTTTGTAATTATTTTTATATTTTGTACAATTATAGCCAAATCAATTATTTTAACCGGAACAAATTCGGATATGGCGAATATGGTTCTGCGGTCTTATGATATACTTAACGGTGATATTTTTTGCAGGAATTGGCACGAGCTCGTATTTTATTCAACAGATTTACTTTTTTATACCATTGTTACTGCAATTACAGGAATTGCCCCAAAAACTGTTTTTATCACAACTTTTTTAATGATTATTTTTATTTATTTTTCATCTGTACTCTTGATTAAAGACAAGGACAATCATCTTGATTATAAATTTATTCTTTTATTATTGCTTCTTCTCGGAATAAATATTAATCTCTATATTCATACCCCTGCATTTGCTTACTCATTTATATGCTTATTCTTTCTTGACAGATATTTTAAAAACAAGCTTAAAAAAGATTTCTCATTAATGTTTCTGTTTATGTTTCTTGCTTTGTTAGGCGACAAGCTGGTAGTACCTATCTTAATTCTGCCTGTTCTGATTTACTGTACAACAAAAATAGCCTATACAAATGAAAAAAGCGATAAAACATACCTTAACGTTATTTATTCAATATTAGGTCTGTTTGTTTTATTTTACCTGCTCTCAAAGATTTTCGCATTATGTGGAATTAACATATACGATAGAGATGCGGGTCAGTTTGCATTTGTTACACTATTTACTACGATTGAAAATTTCAAAATATTTCTCTTACAACTGCTTGTCCTTTTCAGAGCAGACTTTTTCAACCTGCCAATCGGAATTAACGCAGCTGGAGCTCTCGTTAAGTTTGGTATAATGATTGCAGGTTATGTTCTAAGTTATAATGAAATAAAATCTATGTTAACCAATAAGAAAACTACTGATTTAATTTCAGCAATTCTTTCTTTAGGCATAATAATTTTAAGCTTTATAATGCTTACAACAAATATTAATAATGACATTTTTCATCTAAGATACACTGCATATTTTCCATTTGCATTTGCAGTTCTGATATGCCGGAAAATGTTTAGCGCCAATGATAAGTTCTTTATTTTAACATTATTGGTTCTTTTAATAACTTCGGGGCAGCAATTACAGGTAACAAAAGCTCCGCTAATCACAAGTATAGACACAAGAAACATCATAGCATACTTGCAGAATAACAATTTAACCAATGGTTTGGCTACATTCTGGAATGCTTCAGATATTGTATTAAACTCCAAAAATACCATAAAATTAAGAAGCTTCGAAATAATAAACGGAGAAATAATCCAAAGAGCAACATCAACAAATTACAAATGGTATGATGAAGAGTTTAACTATATATTATTAAGACAAAAAGACGAAGTATCCCTCAATGATCTGCCGAAACCGGATGAAACAATATATTTCGACAATTATATAATATGCAAATACGCACAGCCTGTAAAAATAAAAAAATTAAGAAAATAAATCAGGAAGCGTTACCTCTAGAGCTTTAGCAAGACGCTTTGCTGTAGGACAAATAAAAGATGATTACCCATGGTAAATTTGTTTATGTTAAAATTTAATCATAATGAGATTAGAATTCAGACACTATGCTAAAGAACTTTTAAACATTGCCCTGCCGATTATTATGGGAAACCTCGGCTTTATTCTTATCGGAGCCGGAGATGTTTTGATTGCGGCAAAACATTCAACAGATACACTGGCATCTATTAGTATTGCCACTGCTATTACTAACTGTATCATGACTTTCGGTATTGGTTTGATTGCAAGCGTATCGCCTATACTTTCAAACATAAGGGGAGAGAAAAAATCTGCAAAAAAATACTTCTTTCCGACAATCCGATTTTCAATGCTGTTAGCTTTATTTACAATGGTTACGGTTCTGGCATTTATTCCTGTAATTGATTATATGCACTTTGAACAAAAACTGGTTCCGGATATTAAAGAATATATGCTTATAACCGCATTCTCAACTTTCGGAGCTTACCTCCATGCAGCTCTTAAAGAATACCTTCAGGCGTTTGAAATAGTATTCTTCCCAAATCTAGTAACAGTAATATGTGTATTTCTAAACCTTATTTTAAATACAGTTCTGGTTTTCGGACTGGGTCCGATACCATCTTTGGGTGTAGTAGGTCTGGCGGTTGCAAGTTTTACTGTAAGGTATTTTATGGGGCTTGCGCTGCTGTTCTATTGCCTTGGATTAATGAAATTCCGCAACTACCATGACAAAAAATATTATAAAAATCTCATGAAAATTGGTCTGCCAATTTCGCTTGCTGTTCTTGTTGAATTTATTGCATTTAACTCTATTGCAATTATTATGGGCAGAGTTTCCGGAGTATATGCAGCTGCCCAAAATCTTGTTTGTACACTAACAACAGTTTCCTTTATGGTTCCTTTGGCTATTTCAAATGCGATTGCAGTTAAAGTCGGATTTGCGAATGGGGCAGAAAACTTTAAAGACCTGAAGAGATATTCTTTTGTCGGAGTTGTAATGGCTGTCGGCTTTATGATATGCAGCTCAGTTATATTTTCATCATTCCCGCACTTCCTTGTAGGGTTATTTACAAAAGATTTATCACTCATAAAAATAAGCGTGCCTGTACTTTACATTTTATCTGTATTCCAAATCTTTGACGGTCTGCAGGTTGCCCTTGCAGGAATTTTTAAAGGCATAAAGCGTACCAATATTGTACTAATTGCAAACTTTATTGCTTACTGGCTGATTTCTATACCACTTGGCTATACAATGGCATTTCATTATGGTTTGAACCTGAAAGGTTTCTGGCTCGGGCTTGTTACTGCGGCAATAATCCTTTGCATAATAATGGTATCAATTTTACTTAAATATTTTGTTGAAATGCAGCAGAAAAAATGATATAATTCTTCCAAAATAAGAAGAGGATAGATTTATGGAAGATTTAAAAGAGAACATCAATCCTGCCAGTCTAAATGGTGTTATTGGCAGAAAATGGTATTTTATTATTGGTGCGTCTTTAGGCACAATAGTTGTTATATTAACTTGGTTTCTTGCTCCTAATATTATGGCGGGAATAGGTGAGGCTGCCAAAAATAACGATACAGTAAATGTGTATTCAATATTTAACAGCGGTCTTATACCTGACAGTCAAATGTATTCATTTCTGTTCTTAGTACTTGCGGGGATTTTCTTCGGATTTGTAAATAATACCAAAAGGCTGCGTGATATTACAGGAAGTAAAAAACAAAGTATTATTTATGCAATATGCCTTTTATTACTTGCTTTGAGCCTTTACTTTTTTAATATTAACTCTTTTATGTATATGCTTGTATATTCCATAAATATGCTTACAGGTCTTATCTTGATATTCAAGGAAGGCAAGTATATAAAACAGAAAGTTACGCAGATTGATGCTATCAAACGAAGTGAAATGGTTGATACAAAAAAGTCAGTATCATTCTGGCGTAGAATATTTGCTCATTTTATTGATTCTATTATTATTTTAAACATAGTTTTATATCTTATCCTGTTTATGGGTGCAACTTTGTGGTATAAAGCCGGAGCTTTTGGAATACTAGTAAGCCTTATAATTTCATTCATATATTACTCAATTATGAATAGCAAGATTTCAAACGGACAAACTCTAGGGAAAAAAGCCTTAGGAATTAAAGTCGTTGATGCAGAAGGCGATTTTCTTTCCCTCGACAAATCAGCACTAAGAAGTTTGATCTACACACTTTGCGGTTCTGTAGGAATATGTTTCTATTATGCTGCCTCAACAGTTATGCCTGATTATTTAACAATGCAGCCTGATTTTATTTATACAATGACAATACTGGCAATCCTCACAATTGCGTTATATGGTACATTTTTATTTAATATTAAAACAAGACAGACATTCCATGATTTTGCCTCAGGAAGTTATGTTGTCCTAAAAACAAACTACAGCAAGCTTTACAATCCTAAGTCAAATCCAGCACCGGCTATAATTGTATCTATAGCTGCCTTTATACTATGCTGGTCAATATCGTCATCTATTACCGGACACATAAAGCTGTTACCATTAAATCCTGATTTTACAAAGCAAATAAGCAGCGATTTGAAAATAAACGCACTTCAGACAGAATTTAACCCTGATAACGGTATGTTAATAATAACAGTCCGCACTCCTAATATTGAGGATAAAATGCTGGCTGAAAAAATTTATACATATATATCAGAAAATTTTATACAGATAGATAAAGTTATAAGTACAAAAATAATTTTGCAGAACAGTTATATTGTCGGAGCTATTGGAGAAGTAAAACGCCATACTTATACTGTAAAATAATTGGCAAAACAGCCTGTTTGTGTTATCATCAGACATGAATGGAGGAAATAACACATGCATACAGAAGAGAGAACCTTTGTGGCAATCAAACCAGACGGAGTAAAAAGAGGTTTGGTCGGTGAAATTATCAGCCGCTTTGAGAAAAAAGGCTACAAGCTGATCGGAATGAAAATGCTTCAGGTCACAGAAGACATTGCGGCAAAACACTATGAAGAACACATCGGCAAGCCGTTTTATCCTAATCTTGTTAAATATATTACAAGCGGACCTATCGTTGCAATGGTATTCCAGGGTTACAAAGCTGTCCAGGGAATCCGCCACGTGCTTGGCTTGACTGATCCTTGTGAAGCTGATGTTGGTTCTATCAGAGCTGACTATGCCCAATTAAAAGAATATAATACTGTACATGGTTCTGACAGTATAGAAAGTGCTGAACGCGAAATTAATATATACTTTAAACCTGATGAACTCTGTACAAATTACAAAAATATGCTGGAACTTGTTACAGAGGATGTTGATGAATAATGCGTGATAATGCTCACGAAAATTTCAAATACGAACTTGTTCATACCTGTAAGCAAACAGGGGCTAGAGCCGGCGTTTTCACAACTCCACATGGAGTGATAAAAACGCCTATCTTTATGCCAGTAGGAACAAATTCCGCAGTAAAAACCCTTACCTCAGACCAGATAGCTGATACTGAAGCTCAAATTATTCTGTCAAATTCATACCATTTGTATCTGAGAGCAGGAACAAAGAGGATAAAACAATTCGGAGGTATTCACAGCTGGATGAACTGGCATAAACCGGTTCTGACTGATTCCGGAGGATTTCAGGTTTTTTCTCTTGCTCACCTGAATAAAATAACTGAAGATGGTGTCGAATTTCGAGATCCAAAAGACGGTAAAAAACATTTTATTTCGCCTGAGGTATCAATGGAAATCCAGCAGGACATCGGGGCTGATATTATTATGGCATTTGACCAGTGCGCCCCTTATCCTTGCGATTATGACACTGCCAAAAAAGCAATGGAAAGAACCCACCGCTGGCTTGAGAGATGTTTTAAAGCAAAGACAAATCCAAAACAGGCATTATTTCCTATTGTGCAGGGAGCATTTTTTGACGACTTGAGAAAAGAGAGTGCATCGGTAATTTCATCTTATGATGCAGTAGGTTATGCAATAGGCGGTTTAAGTGTAGGTGAAACAAAGGATTTAATGAACCATTTTGTTGAGTTTACAGCTCCGCTGCTTCCGGCTGGAAAACCAAGGTATCTGATGGGGGTAGGAACTCCTGAGGATCTTCTTGACGGAATCAAACGAGGTATAGATATGTTTGACTGTGTACTTCCTACAAGAAATGCGCGTCATGGGTCGTTCTTCACCTGGGATGGTAAACGTAACATTAAAAACAAACAATACAGTGATGATGCGCTTCCGCTTGTTGAAGGATGTAATTGTTATGCGTGTAAAAATCATTCAAGGGCTTATATAAGACACCTGTGGAGATGTCAGGAAGCGACAGCTTCAACTCTTTTATCAATTCATAATATCAAATTTCTTGTTGACTTCTCACAAAAATGCCGTCAGGCTATCCTGGACGACAAATTTGGAGATTTCTATAATGAACATTACAGCCGGTTGTTTTAAATTTACCAAGGGTAATCTTTTTTAAACTCCCAGCCGTCATACATTAAAAGACAGGTACAGGTCTGCGGGTCAGTCTTACAGGCAGAAAGTAAATCTTCCCTTTTACCTTTTAGGGAAACAGCACCGCCAGTAAGAGATTTGTGGTCGTCGCAAGTAGTGTAATGGAAATCTTTATTTATACTTATTCTAAACGAAAAAACATCCTGTCCTAAGGTATTAGGCTTTTTATAACCATTTGTATCCATACGGACATGTATAGTCAAACCCTTAACAATATTTGTTTCAGAATCATAACCGCCTCCAGTAATTGCCGTTATCATACTTCCATCGCCAAAAACATAAAGAACCTCGCTTGATGCACTTGTGGCTCCACACTTACCTGGATAGAGGCAGAATTTATAATTTCCTGTGCAGTTACTTTTACCATCCTTGCATTTTTTAACAACTACCATGTACTGCATAATATATTTATCAAACCAATTATATAACTCATCCGCATCATGATATGTCAAATCATCACTCCAGCTGCTCGGTGGTCCGTTATCAACTGTTGAAAGATTTATTGCCTGGTTAATTGCACTGTAAAATTTCTTTAATCTCGCAGAAGCATCCTTCTTCTGGATTTTATTTATTACAGATGGCAATGTCATTGCAGCGACAATCCCGATAATTCCAAGTGTAATAAGAACTTCAGCTAACGTAAATCCGAAGTTCAGACAGGGTTTTTCACCAGATGAGGAGCTTAGATTACTGCCCCCCCCCCCCGAAACGGTTACTACTATTGAATTCTAGCATATCTAGTCCTCCATTTAATATCTATATTGTAATTATACAATATTTTTTAAAGGATTACAAGACTAGTCATCTTTTTTTTGGTAGTTATTAAGTTTTTGATCAACAAAAGCATTACGCTGGTTCGCCTGTAATTTACCTTTTACGATATGGTAGGCAAGAACACCAGCTCCGACTACGGCAGAAGCAATTTTCCCGCCTTTGCTTATACTCTTAATAGGATGCTTAAATGTTTCTTTCAATGAACCTTTTTTAGTAAAACCTTTAGGAAGTGATACAAACAGCCAGTTTAAAGCCATCATACCAATACCTGACATTGTACCGTAAACTGCACCTTTAGCTGTGCCTTTTGTTATCTCTTCTGTTGCAGTGAAAAACTTTGCAACGGACGCAATCCGTTCTTTTAATGTCTTTTTCTTTTTAGCAGGAGTGTCTTTTTTATCAGAGTTATCAAATTCAGGAAGCTTTTCAAGCGAAGAATTAAATGTATCAAGTAATTGCTCGCTGACATTAGAATCCTGCATCTGCTTTCTAATTTTATCTACATTTTCATTTGAGATTTTGAAAGCTGATTTGAAACTAATTCTTGGACTTATTCCTATAACCATAGAGCACTCCTACATTTTCACTTACATACATTAAAACGCATAAAAATTATTTTTGACATATTTTTAACAAAAATTTACATAAATCAATTAAATAAATTAAGCTGCGGAACTGTAAGTTCAGAACTATCAGCTGACCTTTTACGTGTTGCAAGATTATTTGAAAAGTCTTTCTGCATTTTATTCATTAAATCCTGAGATCGTTTGATTACAGAAATAGGCAAGCCTGCCATTTTTGCAACCTGTATACCATAACTTTTGCTTGCACCGCCTTGCACAATTTTACGCAAAAATTCAATTTCACCATTTTCTTCCGAAATTGTTATCCTGTAATTTTTAATTTGAGGATATGTTTTTGTCATAACATTCAATTCGTGATAATGGGTTGCAAATATACACCGCGCCTTAATCTTTGTAGCAATATATTCAGCAACAGACCATGCAATAGCAACTCCATCATAAGTACTTGTACCGCGTCCGATCTCGTCAAGGAGAATAAGGCTTCTGTCAGTTGCTGAATTAAGGATATAAGATGTTTCTATCATTTCAACCATAAAAGTTGACTGACCAAGAGTTAAATCATCTGAAGCTCCTACTCTTGTAAAGATTTTATCAACCGCTCCTATTTTTACATAATCTGCCGGAACCCATGAGCCGATTTGTGCAAGTAAGGCAATAAGCGCATTTTGACGCATATATGTAGATTTACCTGCCATGTTTGGACCTGTCAGAATCATAAATTGGGTACTGTCAGTGGAATTTGATTTTAATTCCAAATCATTAGCAACATATTCACCTAAAGGCAAAATTTTCTCCAGCACCGGGTGACGGCCATTCTTAACTATAAAATCATCAGAATCATCAACTACAGGGCAGCAGTAATTATTTTCAACTGCAGTTTCAGCAAGCGCAGACAATACATCTGCATTTGCTACACTTTCTGCAATCTCTCTTACTTTAGTAACAAATTCTTTTGAGTATTCTCTAAAATCTGTGAATAGTTTGTACTCAAGTTCTGTTGATTTAAATCTGGCTGAAAGTACATCGTCTTCATGCTTTTTCAACTCTTCAGTAATATAACGTTCACCTGTTGTAAGTGTCTGTTTTCTGATATATTCAGGCGGAACCTGATTAAGGTAGGATTTTGAAATCTCAATATAATATCCGAAAACTTTATTATAATTAACTCTTAAGCTTTTTATGCCTGTTCGTTCTTTTTCCTGTTCTTCAAAAGTTTTAAGCCAGTTTTCTCCACCGGTTAAGAGTTCTCTAAAGTAATCCAGTTCGCCGCTTACGCCTTCTTTTATAATGCCGCCGTCTTTGATTACAATTGGGGCATTTTCATCAATAGTTCGCTCTATAAGATTTGTATAATCCATTATTTCAGATAAATATTCTTCCACTCCTGCAAACGGATTAAAGTCCAAATCTCTGGCAAGCTTAACCAGCTCAGGAAGCCTGTATAAAGATTCCTTTAGGCTCAGAAAGTCCTTCGGATTAGCAGAACCGTTGCTCATTCTTGTAGAAAGCCTCTGAATATCATAGATTTTCTCAAACTGTTCTATCATATTTTTTCTGATCTCAGTTTTTTCTACAAATTCAGAAATTGAATTTTGTCTTTTTAAAATAGCCTGAACATCCTTCAACGGCTGACAAATCCAGCTTCTCAAAAGACGTGCGCCCATGTTTGTTTTTGTTTTATCAACCGCCCATAGCAATGAACCATATTTTGCTTTCTCACGCAAAGTTTCTACAAGTTCAAGGTTTTTTCTGGTACTGCCGTCCATCATTAAATATTCGGAAAGCTCATAAGGTACAATTTTTTCAAATTTAGGAATATTATCTTTTAGAGTTTCCCAGACATATGCCAACAATGCGCCCGCAGCTCTAAAGCCTAATTTATACTTTGAAAATCCAAAAGCTTCCAGAGAAGAAGTTTCAAATACGGCTTTCAAATTATTCTCTGCAAAGTTTAGATCAAACACATTTTGCGGTATCTTTGAGCAGTTGTAAAGCTTCTGTATATTTTCAGGCAAATCAATTTTTTCTTCCGGAACAATCTGGAAAGGCTGAACCTTTTGTGCAACAGAAGGGGCAATAATCTCGGAAGGATTAAGCCTTGTGAGTTCTGCCATAATCAAGTTCAAAGGCGCCTGGGTAGTCTTAAATTCACCTGTTGAAATATCTGCATATGCAAACCCGTAATCTCCGCTTTTTTCATCTTTAAACAACGCACAAATATAATTATTTGTATTTTGTTTAAGAAAATCACTCTCAGTAAGAGTTCCGGCTGTAACAACCCTTGTTACGCCTCTTCTCACAAGCCCTTTTGCTTGTTTTGGATCTTCAAGCTGATCACAAATTGCAACCTTAATATTTTTCTGAACAAGTTTTTCAAGATAAACATTAACTGCCTTGGCTGGAATTCCGGCAAGCGGAATTCTGCCGTATTTAGCCCCTGCCTCACGACCTGTTAAAGTAAGCTCAAGAACTTTTGATAAAAGTACTGCATCTTCAAAAAATGTTTCATAGAAATCTCCAAGCCTGTATAACAGCACCGCATCAGGATTTTGTCTTTTAATTTCCAGATATTGCTGCATGACCGGAGTTAAATCTTCTATATTAATATCACTGGTATTTATAATATTGATTTCAGATTTTGTCATAGTTATAATTTAATTATAGCATGAAAAGAGGAAATCAATGAGTTGTTTAAAAAATATAGTGAGAGCAATAATCCTCACCTTAGCCGTAGTAGGGTTTTTATCACTCGGCGGGCAGGAGTTTGTAACAAAATATATTACACAACTTATAAATCCTTCTCCTCAGACCATGCTTGAGAGGGCAAAGAAAGTCGGAGATTTTTCAGCACTTAATGAAGAGTTTGAACTTGAAAAAGCTTCCGGGATGTTTGGCTATAATGGAGTTGTAGCTGAGCACAAAGCTTCCGGGCAAAAATTCATTGTAGTTGATGCAGCATCAAAACCTTTATTTACACAGGAAGATATACGCTCTGATAAACTTGAGGAAAAAATCAAAAATACGCTTTCAAAATTTAAATATCAGGCAATTTCTGTTGACGAAATCAAGGTAACAAAGCATGGCGAAATGACCTCTTACGGAAAAAGCGTTCCATATGCGCGATTTAACGCTAAAATAAACAGGCTTCCAATTGGAGATGTTTCTGGTATAATATCTGTAGCGGAAACAAAAGACGGAGATGCCAGAATTTTGATTTCAGCAAACGAGAAAAGTAAATATTCACAGCTAATCTCGGAAGAATTTTTTAAGAATATCAAATAATTAACAACTGAACATTTTATTAATAATTAATTAAATATTTTTTTCCTGTCGAAGTGGCACTCTGCCGAAAAAAACGATTAAATATCGTTTTTTGAGAGGGTATGAGCTCTGGCGAATACTTCCGCCACGTAGACAATATACAACATTGAAAATTAAATATTTTTTTTCCTGTCGAAGTGGCGGAATTGGTAGACGCGCATGATTCAGGTTCATGTGGTTAACGCCTTGTGGGTTCGAGTCCCATCTTCGACATTTTTTCAAAAACAGCTCTCTAATGAGCTGTTTTTTGCTTTGTTCCATAAAGTACACCATTAAAAAAGAGCTCATAAAACCTCTTTTTTATTCAGTTCTTATCTAATACTTTAGATTATAAACTACATTGAAAATTCTTTTGGGTATTCAACTTCAGCATTAAGCAGCGATTTTTTACCTTGAAGATTTAAAGCCAAGAAATATTCCTGCGGAACGTCAAAAGGACACTTGATATTAAACGCTATTGACGGTTCATATCCAAAACGGGAATAGTATTCCGGGTAACCCAATAGAATGGAGTATTCAAACCCCATATCCTTTGCTATGTTGTGTCCAGCATTAACTAATAAGCTTCCAATACCCTGTTTTTGAAACTGCGGTGCAACTGTTAGCGGAGCCAATGCAAGTTGTGTGGTTTTGCCGACCTTAAGCTTTGTGAATAATATGTGCCCAACAATTTTATTATCTACTACTGCAACCAAAGAGAGTTCAGGAATGAATACCTCACTTTTTCTTAGTCTTTCAACAAGCTCATGTTCATTTCCATCAGAACGCACTGCTTGCGAGAATGTTTCCTTTATTAAATTATAAACATTCAATCTATCTTTTTCCAGCTCTTGTCGAATTGTAATGTTTTTCACAAAAGAATTCTCCTTTCATTTTATCCATATTACTATAAACAAATATTATTAACTCTCCTGCTCCGGGGGCAGCCTCGTATACATTCAAGCCTGTTTGTTTCTTCAGTATTTTTTGCTATAATTTTCTAGGCGAAATCTTCACTCAACAACATTTTTATATGAGGTAATTATATGGATCAATTTAAAGAAATATTTAATATCATCAAAAGCTACAGGTTACACTCAAAATATTATATAAATATGTCATATTTCTATTTGTTTTCTGTGTGTGTACTATTATATTCAAGATATATAGTTTCACATCATATTAAACTTGCTCCAATTATTACCTTAATGCTAGTGTTGTTGGTTCTTATTATTATTCCATTAGGAGCTCTGTATTATATTATCAGAATGTCTATCGACATATATAAAGTTGGTAAAAATAAAATAGATATATCTAAGAAAAACAATTTAATTTGGTTAAGTGACATTATATACATTCTTTTATTTGTATTTGCTAATACAATACACTATATTATACAATATATATAATTTGCCAGGGACAATAAATAATTATATACAATAAAAAACCTGAGCGCTTTGACCTGCTCAGGTATCATTGTTTAGTCTTTTTCATTTTTTCCCTTTTTGGTGTTCCCTTATTTCCCATATTATTTATTACGGCATATTCAGGAAAAAACTTTAATAACTTGTTACAATTTGTTACATTTGATACTTGTTGCAAATACAACAGTAAGAAATTTATACATTTCCGGTAGAACTGTTTCTGTCATCTTCGAGCTGTCTAATATCTATATTAGCATCATCTTCAGGATATGCGTTATTTATAACAGGAACATCAATTTCTACATTTACATCAGCATCAACCATTTCAATATCGGTTTTGCTAAATTCTTTTGTCTTGCCGTCTTCCATCTTAACTGCAACAGTACCATTGAGGAATTGGAGGAAACATACTTTGCCCAATCCGTCCGGAGTCATAACTGATGAGCCGATAGGCGGCATACCTTTTGCAGCGTCAATATAATTTGAATATTCGTAAGTAAGGCAACATAATAGACGTCCGCATGTGCCGGAAATTTTACCGGGAGCAATCGGCATTCCCTGATCTTTAGCCAGCTTAACGTTAATTGTCGCAAATTTACGCAAAAATGATGAACAGCAGAAAGGTCTGCCGCATATACCAACGCCTTCAAGAATAGAAGTTTCATCTCTTACGCCTATGTGTCTTAAATCAATTCTCACACGTGTGAAAACCTGTGTTAAATCTTTCAAAAGCGCCCTGAAATCTACTCTCTCCGGTGCAGTATAGTAGAAAGTTATCTTTCTTCTGTCAAAAGTTATACGGCACTGGACTAAATTCATATTAAGCTTGTGTTGCCTAACCAGCGCCTGACATTTAAAAAACGATTCAACTTCTTCTTTTTTAATTTCATCCAGAGTTTGTAAATCTCTTTGCGAGCAAACTCTTATTACAGGCAAAGGTTCTGGTTTGATGTCTGAGTTTTCCCAGGCTTTTGACACCTGCGGGCTGACAAGTTCAACTTTCAGAGCCTCTTCGCCTTTATCAGTTCTTACAATAACAAGCTGCCCTTCCTCAACGTGCATTGTATCAGGAACTTTAATGGGATAAAATGTGTTTTTCAAATATCTGACTGCATATTTCATTATTATACGTATCTTTCTTCTTCTTTCAGTTTCCTATTCATTAACTTAGCCAAAAGTTCTTTTGGCGTAATATCAGTGTAAACAGCTTCATAAATAGCATTGGAAATCGGAACATCAATATCCAGTTTTTTGGCAAGTTCGCAAATAGCTTTTGAGGTTTTTACACCTTCAGCAACAGACCCAAGTTCTTTTAGAATATCATCAACTTTTTTACCTTTAGCTAACATAGAGCCTACTGTATAATTTCTGGACATCGGACTTGAGCAGGTTGCAATCAAATCCCCCATACCGGAAAGCCCGTACAGAGTTGACGGATTTGCACCAAGGTTAATACTTACACGAACAATTTCTGCCATTCCGCGGGTCAAAAGTGTTCCTGCACAGTTATCACCCAACCCCATTTCATGAGCAAAACCTGAGGCAATTGCTATTACATTCTTTAAGCTTCCACCAAGCTCAACCCCGATTACATCACTATTTGTATAAAGTCTGAATTTACCCGGCACACTGCATGCTTTTTGAACAAACTCTGCGGTTTCAATATCTTCAGAAGCAACTGATGCAGCTGTCGGCAGCCCTTGCAAAACTTCTTTTGCTAGTGTAGGACCAGAAAGAATTACAAGTTTCTGCTGGGGCAAAACATCTTTAATAACCTCTGACATTCTCATCAATGACGGAAGCTCAATCCCTTTTGAAGCATTAACCAGAATTTGTTCGGATTTAATTCCGGATTTTTTCAAATTCTCACAAACGCTTCTTGTGCCTGATGTGGCAACAACATTCAAAATTATATCTGCACCGCTGATGGCAGCTTCCATATCAGAAGTAATTTCAACTTTATCGGCAAGCTGAACCTCCAGAGGTTTTGAACAGTGTTTGCTGTTTATCAAATCATCGGACAAATCCTGTTCTCTGCCCCAAACTGTTACTTCTTCAAAGTTATCTGTCAAAAGCCATGCTAATGTGAGCCCCCAACATCCTGCACCAAGTACTGTTAATTTCATATCTATAAGCCCCCTATACCGAAAGTTCTGATGATTTTAGAATTTTTCTCAAAACTCCGCCATGTCGTCTTAACTCTTCTCTTGCCTCATCAGCATCTATACCCATCTTTATAGAAATAATCGAAGTTTTAATTTCCCAATTAGTCTTCAATAAAGAAGCTAAAGCTTCGCTGTGAGAAACTCCGGCAATCTGCGCTACAATTCTGATTGCCCTGTCTTTTAATTTTTCATTAACTGCCTGAAGATCAATCATAAAGTTCTCATACGTTTTACCAATTTTAATCATTGAACCGGTAGTTAACATATTCAAAATCATTTTCTGGGCAGTGCCTGCTTTAAGCCTGCTTGAACCTGCTATAACCTCCGGACCTACCTCTGCACAAATTACAAGTCCTGCTTCTTCTGCAATTCTGCCCTGAGAGTTGCAGGTAATTCCGATTGTTTTAGCGCCAATCTGCTCTGCATAATCGAGGACACCCAAAAGATACTTAGGGTTTCCGCTTGCCGAAATTACAACCGCAACATCTTTATCTGTTAAGACTTTTGCATCTTCCCTGCCCTGTTCAAAATTATCCTCAGCACCTTCAACAGATGTTCGTATAGCCTTATCACCGCCGGCAATAATTCCCTGAACCATATCTGGTGAAACGCTGAATGTTGGAGGACATTCGGAAGCATCCAGAATACCAAGTCTTCCTGATGTACCTGCACCAAAGTAAAACAACCTGCCGCCTTTTAAAAATTGTTTGGCAATTAAATCTATAGCTTTAGCAATTTCCGGCGTGGCATCTTCTACTGCAAGAGCAACAAGTTTGTCTTCTTCATTCATTTTTCTCACCATATCTATGGTAGATAAAATGTCAATGTCTTTTGTGTTTTCATTACGGTATTCTGTAATTACTTCACTCATAGGAACCCCCTTTTTATAAAATTAATAAACACTAAATAGTCTTAATTAAGTTTGCCATTTCGATAGCAGCTTTTGCAGCTTCAGAGCCTTTATTCCCGGCTTTTGTTCCGGCTCTTTCGATAGCCTGTTCGATATTTTCTGTAGTTAACACTCCGAAAATAACAGGGGTTTCTGTTTGCAGGCTTACCTGAGCTATACCTTTTGATAGTTCTGCACTTACATAGTCAAAATGTGCTGTTGCACCTTTAATAATCGCGCCAAGTGTAATAATTGCATCATACTTTTTTGTCTTTGCACATTTTAAAGCCAGCAGAGGAATTTCAAAAGCTCCAGGAACTTTCACAATATCAATATTTTCAGGGTTTACTCCATGTCTTCTTAATTCATCAACCGCGCCTGAAAGCAGTTTTGAACCTATAAAATCATTAAATCTTGATATTATTATACAGAATTTTTCATCTCCTGCTACAAGCCGGCCTTCATATGTTTTCATTATTTTTCTCCTTAGTCCTCTTTATGCACATATTGTACACCATAGAAGCCTATTTTACAATAAGAGGAGCGAAAATCTTATAAAAAATATATAATGAAGTAAGTATCAATAATACACCGCTTATTTTGAGAAGAATATCTGAAAGCTTATAAAAATTTTTCCATGTTTTCAACTTTGAAGTCAAAACACCGGCAAGCACAAGGATTAATCCCTGCCCGAGCGAAAAAAGAAACAGCATTATAACAGCTTGAACAAGACTTGCAGAAAGTGAAGCAAAAGCCATAATTGCAGCAAGAATTGGCGTAGAACAAGGTGTTCCCGCTAACGCAAACACTCCGCCAAGTATAAGCGGATAGAAAAATATACTATGACTATCGCCTTTTGGCATTTCTTTAATCAATACAGGATTATCAAAATCAAGAAAACCAACAAGCTTTAATCCCATTACCATAACAATACTTGCTATTATTATGCTGAAATAAGAACCTCCGGCTGATACAAAGACTTTGCCGGTAATAGCACAGATTATTCCTATTACTGAAAATACAATTGCCGTACCTAATATAAAAAATACTAACTGAAGAAAAGTTTTAAACGGTTTGTTGTCTGAATAACCGCCCACATAACCTATAATAATAGGAAGCATTGCCAGAGAGCAAGGTGATATAGATGCTATCAGCCCTCCCAGAAACGAGAGAGCAAATAATAGCATTATACTTGTATTTCCTGTAAATAAATCAACATAATTTGTCATTATTTAAGACCTTCTAAATAACTTTCCATTTCTTCTTTTGGTATAGCACCTTCAATTCTTTTTACCTGTTTGCCGTTAGAATCAAGCAGGATAATTGTAGGTACAAGAGTTACGTTATATTTTTTTATCTGTTCCTGAGTAAAGGCTTTACCATCCTGAACCGGGGTTTCGATTAACAGAATTCTGTCCTGATATTTAGGAAAAATTTCTTTAATAATCTTGTTCATTTCCTGACAATCCAGACACATTGCTGATGTAAATTTGATAACCTGAGGTTTGTTTGTTGTTGCATCTGCAACGTTTACAGGATTATCAACTGATTTATTCAAAACAAAGTAAGCCACCAGTGGAATAATAAATACCAGTAAAACAGTGATTAGATTTTTTTTCATAAGAAACTCTCCTTTTCAATTTAATCATATCATAAACGAAAAAGAGAGTTGTGCTATTAGCAGACCGGACTAATCCTTTTTATAAATCTTCCGGAATAAAAAAGTCTGCTTTTTCCAAAAGCTCCCGCGTATGCTCATAACAGCAGGATTTGTGAGTAATAACCTGATATTCGCGGACAATATTCAAAACATCATCAACTGACATCTTGATAATCCTCCGTTCACCTTCAATAATTCTAGCCATACATCCTCGCTTTCAATGGAAATATCGGAAGAAACTGTTGTAAACTTTTACAAAATCACCCGTAATATTTAGAAATTTAGCTTAAGACTTGAATATAAATGAAAATATGTTAATATAAAAATAGAAGGAGGATATATATGCAAAATACAATTATAGCTGCAAATTCAAAGAGGGGGGGGGGGCTTAGATAGTGCCGGCGGGCTTTTTCACGCTTCGGGATTATCCCGTTCCGCGTTTACCTTAGCGGAAGTTTTAATTACTCTTGGAATTATTGGTGTTGTCGCTGCTATGACACTGCCGGCATTGGTACAAAAACACACAAATCTGGTCGTAGAAACAAGACTGAAAAAATTCTACTCCGGTATAAATCAGGCAGTTATGCTTGCTGAAAAAGATTACGGGGATAGAAAATACTGGTATCAAGATACTAATAAGATTGAAACAGATGAAGAGGGAAATCCTATTCTTGGCAGCTCTATTGATGAAAAATGGTGGAAAAAATATATTGCCCCTTATATGAAAACAGTTGGAGTTAAGTATGATAGCAACGGGCTGCCAATATTTATGTTTGCAGATGGCAGTGCATTAAAAGGAATACAGAGAGAAAATATGAGAGATTGGGAATTTTACACAACAGATCCGGACAAATGTATAAAAAAATATGGTTCTAGCGAAAAAAGCCGGGGAAAGTGTTGTTTCCTTTTTATCTTTATGCCGGGAGGTGACGGCTCAAATGGAAAAGATAATAATGTAGAATGGCGTCATCATGTAAATAAAGGGTTTGAGCCATACAAATATGCCTGGGATGGAACAGAAAACGGATTATATAACGGAAGTTACGGTTGTAACACAAATAGAGCATATTGTACTGCGATTATTCAATATAACGGCTGGAAAATTCCTGATGATTATCCGTTTAAAGTTAGTTATTAATAAAAAAGACCTCAGAAATTCTGAGGTCTTTTTCTCTCTATAACATCCAGTATTTATTCTTCGTCTGTTATATTCAAATCAGGTGCGCCAAACATACCTTCAATTTCTTCCAAAATTGCAGACGGTTTTCTTGCCTGATTTCTTTGTGCTACTGCACGTTTTCTGGCTTCGCGTTCTTTTTCTTCGTTAGCATTTGAAAGGTGGTGGAAACCTGTACCTGCAGGTATCAATCTACCTATGATAACGTTTTCTTTCAATCCGCGTAGCATATCTTTCTTACCGTCAACAGCAGCTTCTGTAAGGATTCTTGTTGTTTCCTGGAATGATGCCGCTGAGATAAAGCTTTCGGTATTCAAAGATGCTTTTGTAATACCTAAAAGCATATATTCACAAGTTGCAGGTGTTCCGCCTTTTTCTTCCACATCAGCATTTTCTTTTTCAAAATGCTGAACTTCAACTAACTCACCAGGCAGTAATGTTGTATCACCTGCGTCAACAACTTTAACTTTCTTAGTCATCTGACGAACAATGATTTCAACGTGTTTATCTGCAATTTCTACACCTTGTGAACGGTATACACGCTGTACTTCGTCTACCAGATACTGCTGGGCAGCTTCCGGTCCGCAAAGTCTGATTACATCGTGCGGGTTCAACGGTCCGCTTGTTAAAGGCTGACCTTTAGTGATTTTTTGTTTATCCTGTACGATAATGTTTGCATCAATTGCATATTTGATTTCAGTTCTGCCGTTTTCATTTACAAGATAAAGTCTAGGAAGATCTTCATCTGTAACTATTTCAGCTACACCGTCTTCTTCTGCAAGGATAGCACAATCTTTCGGTTTTCTACCTTCAAGAAGTTCTTCTACTCTCGGCAAACCTTGAACGATGTCGCCTGTTTTTTGTCTTTCAAATACCAATGTTGCAATCATATCACCGCGGAGTACCAATGCACCGGCTTCAACCAGAAGCATTGTACCAGGGCTGATTAAGTATGGACGACCTGTTCTTACAGTAACTTCGCCTTTATTAACAGAGATAACCTGACCGGAAACAGTAGATTTTTCTCCGCTTTCTGAAAGAACTCCGTCTGTTTTTATAAAGTCGCCTTTTTTAACAACCGGTTTTGCAGTAATAGCGATTTTCTCTTCAAATGATTCGCTGGTTAAAAGCAATCTTCTTGCCTCTGCATCTTCATTCTTAATTGAAGCTGTACCTTCATTTATTGCAAGAACCTGAGTTTTGGCAACCGGAGTTTTAGGCTCAATAGTCTGCCCGTCCTTAACAAGAAGTTCAGTCTGTAATGAAGACATAGTTTTAGCATTGCCTTCAAATTCACGACGAACAATAAGGTTTTCTAAAACAACAATTCTCAAATTGCCTTTATCATCGAGTTCTACCATACCTTTGAGGTGTGATAAGTAACCCTGCATTTGAAGAACCAAACTTGTTCTTGTGATTGTTGAACCGTCAAGGTTTCTAACTCTTGCGCCATCCTTGTATTGTAACTGGGTTACAGGAACAATATCAATTAAACCATCTGTAGTGTTGAATTTAATTGAAACATCTTTTTGCTGTACGCTTAACACCTGAACCGGTCTTACAAGGATTTGGATTGGCTGGTTAGAAATACTGTCTTCATCGAGTGAAAGGCTTGAATCAAGCTCTTCATCAAGATCGTCAATATCCAGATCATCAATGTTTGAATCCATAATAGTAACGATTGAAGTTTCTTTTGCCTTAATGCCTTCAGCGATTACTGTACCTTTTTTAACAACTTCGCCTTCATCAACTTTCAATTCGCCAACGTTAGGAAGTGTGTGAATTTCTCCAGGTCTGATTGTAATCTCATGGATAATATCGTTGTATTCTTTGAATTCAACAATACCGTCAATGTGGCAGTATACATCTTTCACTACCTCTGTGCCCGCAGTAACATAAGTTCCGTTTTCAACCATTTTTAAAGTACTGTCTTTTGAAATCTGGTGAATTTCTTCCGGAATAAATACTACAGAACCAGGTTTTGTGATGATTTGATTTTCATCAACTTCAACATCAACATATCTTATTTCACCTGAAGATGAAACAGCACATTCATCGTCAATAAGTTCGGCAATAATCATACCGTTTTCAACCGGAGTATCTACCGGTGCTTTAACGATATATTTTTCGCCTGTTTTATCAACAGTCCAGATTTGTTCTTTCTTAGTCTGTTCAAAAGAAGCATTGTCAGGGATTAATGAAGCAATTACGATTGTAATTTCTTTACCTTGAACAATTTTCTTAATTGTTTTACCTTCAAATTTAACATCTTCGATAACTAAATCTTCACCAAAGCGAACTTCACCGCCATGTTCAGAGATAGTCAAAGTTTCTGCTAATTTTTCACCGGCTTTAACTTTTTGTTCATTTTTAACAAGAACTTTAGAACCGCCAGGAAGGTTATAAACGTCACCGCCAAGAACCCAGATGATACCTTGTTTATTTGTAGTTCTTGAAATATTACCCTGTCTGTCTTTCTTTTCATCAACAGTAAAGTCTTCATACAATACTTCACCTGAAAGATCAGATGTAATATCTTTTGTAGCCTTTTCTGTCAAACGGGAACCATCACCTTGAGATACCGGTTCATAAGTTGCAAGTTTGAAGCCTTTTTCAACTTTCATACCGTTTTCAAAGAATACGGTAGACCCTGCCGGAATATGGTATTTTTCGGTTTTCTTTTCGCCTTTAACTTCAATATCGGCTTCATAGTTTGCTACTCTAACAACATCCCCGTGACGTGTTCTTAATTCACGAGTTCTTACGTTAGATACAACTTCACCGGCAATACCTGCTTCAATTGATTTCATTGCACCGGAACCTTTGAATACACCGCCGGTGTGGAATGTTCTCATTGTAAGCTGTGTACCAGGTTCACCGATTGACTGTGCAGCGATAATACCGATAGCTTCACCAATGTCAACTAATTTCTGGGTTGTCATTGCCCAGCCGTAACATTTTTGGCATATACCGTATTCAAGACCGCAGGTTAAACCTGAACGAACTTTCAATTCAGTAAGGTTTAATTTTGATGCTTTTCTAACATCATTACGGTCCATTGTTGTTCCTGCTTTAACAACTACATTGCCGTCAGCATCTTTAATATCTTCTGCAATTGTACGGCCTAATAATCTGTCAATTAAAGGAACGATTACAGTATCACCATCAGTAATAGGCTTCATATTGATAGATTTTGTAGTGTGGCAGTCATCTGCACGAATGATAACGTCTTGAGCAACGTCAACCAGACGTCTTGTCAGATAACCGGAGTCAGCAGTTTTCAACGCTGTATCTACCAGACCTTTACGGGCACCATATGATGAAATGATGTATTCTGTAACGGATAAGCCTTCTTTAAAGTTTGATTTAATCGGCAAGTCGATGATTTGTCCTTGTGCGTCTGCCATCAAACCACGCATACCAACAAGCTGTGATACCTGTGATAAGTTACCTCTCGCTCCGGAGAATGCCATCATATATACCGGGTTTAATCTGTCAAAGTTATCAACTACGCTTGATGTTAATTTAGCCGTTGTTTCGGACCAGGTGTCGATAACCTTTGTATATCTTTCAACTTCGGTGATTTCACCTTTTAAGTATCTGTTTGTAGATTTTTCGATTTCCTTTTCAGCTTCTTCCAAAAGTTGTTTTTTTACAGCAGGAACCTGCAAATCTGCAATTGAAATGGTTACACCTGATTTCGTTGCATATTTGTATCCGAGGTTTTTCAAGCTGTTAGCAACTTCTGCTGTTGTAGCACCGCCGAATTCAAGATACATCTGTGATAAAAACGATTTTAATGCGCCTTTATCCATTTTCTTGTTAATAAATTCAAGTGTTTTGTGTTTTGAATTTGTATAAGTTGTTTCCATTCTATATTTCCTCAATTTTAATTCTGCTATGCAATAGCTTTTCTAACAGTTTCGTTAAAGATAATTCTACCTACTGTAGTTTCAAATCTTTCGCCATGTTCATCTCTAACTACAATTTTATCGTGTAATTCAATTACACCAACTTCTAGAGCTGAGATTGCATCCTGGAAGCTGTAGAAGTATCCTTTCGGCTCAGAATCTTCATTTTTCAGAATTGTAAGGTAATACATACCCAATACCATATCCTGAGAAGGAGTAATGATTGGTTTACCTGTAGCCGGAGCCAGAATGTTGTTAGTAGCTAACATTAACATACGGGCTTCAGTCTGAGCTTCGATTGATAACGGAACGTGAACAGCCATTTGGTCACCGTCGAAGTCGGCGTTGAACGCTGTACATACCAACGGGTGAAGCTGAATTGCACGACCTTCTACAAGTTTTGGTTCAAATGCCTGAATACCTAATCTGTGAAGGGTTGGTGCACGGTTAAGTAATACCGGATGTCCGTCAATTACTTCTTCTAATATATCCCATACGATTGGTTCGGAACGTTCAATTTTCTTTTTAGCTGATTTAATATTTTGAACGTATCCTCTTTCAATCAGTTTATTTACAACGAATGGTTTGAATAATTCAATTGCCATTTCTTTCGGTAAACCGCACTGATTTAAGCTCAACTGCGGACCTACTACGATAACTGAACGACCTGAGTAGTCAACACGTTTACCAAGCAGGTTTTGACGGAAACGACCCTGTTTACCTTCGATGATATTTGACAATGATTTTAATGCTCTGTTGTTAGGTCCAACAACGGTTCTTCCACGTCTGCCGTTATCAATTAGAGCATCAACCGCTTCCTGAAGCATACGTTTTTCGTTTCTTACGATAATTTCAGGTGCGCCCATTTCCAATAATCTCTGTAAACGGTTGTTTCTGTTGATTACACGTCTGTATAGGTCATTCAAATCAGATGTTGCGAAACGTCCGCCGTCTAATTGTACCATTGGTCTTAAATCAGGAGGCGTTACCGGCAATACATCCATAATCATCCATGTAGGATCTGTTTCTGATGAAATTAAGCTGTCTAATAGTCTTAATCTCTTAATCAATTTTGATTTTCTTTGAACTGAAGTAACGTTGCCGGCAAGTTCAGCTCTCATTTCTTCTGCCAATTGTTTAATATCCAATTCTGCAAGAAGTTCTTTGATAGCTTCTGCACCAATACCGACTTTCAGTTCTGAATCTTCATTTTCAGCCATATAGTCTTCATATTCTTCTTCGCCTAAAAGCTGAAGTTTTCTGAATTGGCTTTCTCCCGGATCAAGTACTACATAATTGTTAAAGTAAATTACCTGTTCCAAATCTTTTAAAGTCATATCAAGAAGCAAACCAAGGTATGAAGGAATACCTTTTAAGAACCAGATATGTGAAACAGGAGCAGCAAGTTTAATATGTCCCATTCTCTGGCGTCTTACTTTTGAATCGGTAACTTCAACACCGCAGCGTTCGCAGATGATACCTTTATGTCTTACTCTTTTATATTTACCGCAATAGCATTCCCAGTCTTTTGACGGTCCAAAAATTCTTTCACAGAACAAACCGTCACGTTCCGGTTTTAAAGTACGGTAGTTAATTGTTTCCGGTTTAGTAACTTCACCGTAGGACCATTTTAAAATCCTTTCAGGTGACGCTATACTAATTCGTATATAGTCAAAATAATCAATACTTGTTGACATTTAAGTTTTCTCCTTTTATATCACAGCTTACAAGTTTTTGCAGGCCGTCTTTTAGTAATTTTGTTACCTTTGCCGATATTGATACACCGGCTTTTGTCAACGCACTCAGGAAATTCTTTCAGTATATTTTTTAACCGGCAGATAAATCCTTCGCACCTGTTTTGCACAGCGGGGATAAGCTCCCCGCTCCGCTTAAATTATAAATCGCCGAATGTAGTCGGTGTTTCAAAGAAGTTGATGTTCAGAAGTTCTGAATCAATATCAGAAAGTGTTCTTTTTGGAGCAGATTTTCTTAAATCGTCCATATCTGTCATCAAGTCAACTTCGGCACCGTCTTTTTTCGCTACCGTAATATCAAGACCGATAGATTGTAATTCTCTTACAAGTACCTTGAATGATTCAGGGATACCCGGTCTTGGAATATTGTCACCTTTAACGATTGCTTCATAAGCTCTGTTACGTCCGTTTACATCATCGGATTTGATTGTTAACATTTCCTGCAATGTATAAGCAGCACCGTATGCTTCCAGAGCCCAAACTTCCATTTCACCGAATCTTTGTCCGCCGAACTGGGCTTTACCGCCTAAAGGCTGTTGTGTAACTAATGAGTAAGGACCTGTACTTCTTGCGTGGATTTTATCATCAACAAGGTGAACAAGTTTCAGAATATATGAAAGACCTACTGCTACAGGTTCGTCAAACGGCTCGCCTGTTCTTCCGTCAATAAGTCTTACCTTACCGTCTTCTGTAACCCAATCGCAGCCGCTTTCTTTAATACCTTTAATTAATTCTGCTTTTGTTGCGATTTCGGATTTGTTATCACCATATCTTTCATCGAAAGAAGGTGCTTCGTAGTAATTACCTGTTAAGTATGCAGCCAAACCTAACAATAATTCGTAAGTTTGACCTACGTTCATACGGGAAGGTACACCCAGAGGGTTCAATACAATATCAACAGGGGTTCCGTCAGGAAGGAAAGGCATATCTTCTTTAGGTAAGATACGTGATACGATACCTTTGTTACCGTGACGTCCTGAAAGTTTATCACCTACAGAAACTTTACGTTTTTGAGCAATATAAACTCTGATAACTGTATTTGCACCCGGCGGCAATTCATCGCCTTTTTCGCGGTCAAATACTTTAACGTCAAGTACTCTGCCGCCTTCACCGTGAGGAACTCTCAATGAGTTATCTTTAACATCTCTTGCTTTTTCGGCGAAGATTGCACGAAGAAGTTTTTCTTCAGGCGGATGTTCAGATTCGCCTTTTGGTGTAACTTTACCAACTAATATATCATCTGCATAAACTCTTGCACCGATACGAACAATACCGCGTTCATCCAAATGTCTTAAAGCTTCTTCTGAAACGTTAGGGATTTCTCTGGTAATTTCTTCCGGTCCGAGTTTAGTTTGACGTGCATCAATTTCTAATTTTTCAATGTGAACTGAGGTGAATATATCATCGTGAACGCATCTTTCAGAAAGAAGGATAGCATCTTCGAAGTTATATCCTTCCCAAGGCATATACGCTACCAGAACGTTTTTACCTAATGAAAGTTCGCCGCAGTTTGTAGAAGCACCATCTGCAATTACATCACCAGCAGCAACTTTATCGCCTTCGTGAACTATTGGACGCTGGTTAATACAAGTGTCCTGGTTGCTTCTAAGATATTTAATCAACTGATGTAAGTGTGGTTTTCCCTGAATATCAGTGATGATAATTTCTTCACCTGTAACTCTTGTTACAGTACCATCAACACTTGCTACCAGAACCATACCGGAGTCTTTTGCAGCCCTTGCTTCCAAACCTGTACCTACAACCGGTCTTTGAGTAATCAAAAGCGGTACAGCCTGACGCTGCATGTTTGAACCCATCAATGCTCGGTTAGCATCATCATGTTCAATGAACGGAATTAATGAAGTCGCAACGGAAATCACCTGAATAGGAGATACCCCGATGTAGTCAACTTTTTTAGATTCGCCCATTGTAAATTCAGAACGGTAACGGATTGGAACATATTCATCTTTGAATGTGTTATCCGCATTTAGCTGAACGTCTGCCGGAGCAACACGGAAGTTTTCATCTTCATCCGCTGTCAGGTAGTGAACTTCATCAGTTACAACACCGTCTTTAACAACGAAGAACGGAGTTTCAACAAAACCGTAATCGTTAACTTTCGCGTGAGTTGCAAGTGAACCAATCAAACCTGCGTTCGGACCTTCCGGAGTTTCAATAGGACAAATACGTCCGTAGTGAGAAGGGTGGATGTCTCGAACAGCAAAACCTGCACGTTCTCTCATCAAACCGCCAGGTCCTAATGCTGAAATACGTCTTTTGTGAGTTAATTCAGCAAGAGGGTTTGTCTGATCCATAAACTGTGATAACTGTGAACTTCCGAAAAACTCTTTCAATGAAGCAACCAGAGGTTTTGTGTTCAATAAGTTCAGCGGAGTAAGAGTTTCAGAATCCTGCAAAGTCATTCTTTCTTTAACAATTCTTTCAATTCTTGAAAGACCAACTCTGAACTGGTTCTGTAACAATTCACCAACTGAACGGATTCTTCTGTTTCCGAGGTGGTCAATATCATCAACTGTACCTTCATCATATGTCAGATTGATTAAGTATTCAATTGAAGCCACGATGTCCTGAACAGTTAAAGTTCTCTGGTTTTTAGGAATGTTCAGGTTTAATTTTTTATTCAATTTATAACGACCTACGCGACCAATATCGTATTTCTTTTCATCAAAGAAACGAGCTTCCAGAATCTGTCTTCCGCCTTGAGGTGAAGCAGGGTCGCCCGGTCTTAATTTCTTATAAACTTCGATTAAAGCGTCATCTGTTGTTTCAGCAGTATCTTTATCGAGGGTTTTCTTTAAAAATTCAAAGTGGGTGAATAATGTTTCCATTTCAGAAACAGTGATACCCATAGCTTTTAATAATGTTGTAGCTAAGATTTTTCTGTTTTTATCTATTTTTACATAGATTAAATCATTGCTGTCAGTTTCAATCTTCAGCCATGCACCGCGGTTAGGAATCATAGTTGCGTTATACAAACGTTTTCCTGCCGGTGAAACTTCACGCTTGAAGTAAACACCCGGAGAACGAACGATTTGTGAAACGATAACACGTTCGGCACCGTTTACAATGAAAGTACCTTTATCGGTCATTGTAGGAATATCACCGATATAAACTTCCTGTTCTTTAATTTCACCGCTGTCACGGTTTACTAATCTAATCATAACGCGGAGTTGTTTTGCATAAGTTGCGTCATGTATTCTTGCTTCTTCAACAGTATATTTTGCGTTGTCGAAAGTATAGTTTGGTAAGAAGTGTAATTCCAATCTTCCTGTATAGTCTTTAATAGGGCTGAAAGATAACAATTCTTCTTTCAAACCTTCTTTTAAAAACCATTCAAATGATTTTTTTTGCACTTCAATAAGGTCCGGTAAATCATCCAAGCGGGTGTGCGGGATACCCATTGGAGTTACTCTTTTTGCATATTTTGTCTTAGACATCAATTCACCTCGTTAATAATGGTGTACGTACTACAAAAATTATATATTCTAACTTAAGGCTGTTAACCCTTTACCGGCACTGGTTTAAGCCGGTAAAATCTATATGTAATTCGGGCTTTTCTGCGTTTGGGCATAGTACACCCGACTTTAATTTAACATGTTCTATAATCGTAATACATCAAGAAACTTAGTCAAGAAATTTTCTCATATCAACAGATGAATTGTTACAGTTTCTTTACAAAAATTTTACATATGCCGGAAACTATTGCAAACAGGACGTTTGACTGTCAAGCGTCCTGTTTTATATTAATTATATATAAACATAACTGAAATTAGCCCTGAATAAAACTTTCAACCATTTTCAAAATTTCCAGGGATAATCATCTCTAAATTCCCAGTTATCCAGTTCTAAAATTCTTGACGCACAGGTTTTGCTTCTTATTAAAGCTTCGCGGTCATTACGGGATTTATCACAGAGAGTTCCCCATTTTCTATTTGCGTTGCCAAAATAAAAAGAAGGATTCCAAGGGCATAAAGCAAAGACGAATATATCACTTCCGTCTTTGTTAGGATTTTTTAAACCATTTACATCTAAACGAAAATCTATACATGCGCCGTTTTTTGCGTATGCAATACTGCCATCACTAAAATAAATTGCCAACATTTTTTCACCTGGAGCATTCGGCTGTATTACACTCTTTTCTATTCTGTAATACTTTATATATGGAGCAATATACTTCGTTATAAAATTATATGTAGCTTCAGGACCGGCATTGTTATCATAAACATCATTACCATCATCATCCTTAATTATTGTATTAACTTTCTCCCAATACTTGGCGTCGCCATTTTGTGCCTCTGAAAGCAAAACAGCCTGCGACATCATACTATCAAACTTTTTAATTCTGGTGATTATTTCCTTCTTTTTGTAGTTTCCAACAATTGAAGGAAGTGTCATTGCAGCTACAATTCCTATTATACCCAGGGTTATTAAAACCTCCGCCAGGGTAAAACCTTTCTGGCGCTTCTCTTGAACGGCGGCGCCCAATGATTCGTAACCTGCGCCAATGCCTGATAAGGAGCTTAAACTACTCTGCCCCCCCCCCGAAGAACCTTGTCATTACTGTGTTTTCCATAACTTAATCTCCTTTTTTAGTTTTGCATTTTATTTCTTTTTTTATTAAAGTAAATATATTTGTTTTCGAGGCGATAGCGAGAGCAGGGCGAGAGCGTGACCGAGAAAATAAATATATTTTCTTTTAATGTTCTGACGTTAGAAAAGCTATATATGTTTTCGAAACGATAGCGGGAACGGAGTGGAAGCGTGTTTGAGAAAACATATATAGCTTTTCTAACATGTTTTCATCTGCCTTTTTTTATTATAAATTATTCCACATAAATTTGCAACGTTACTATCTTGAAAGTAATGCCAAACGAGAGCCTGTTTCTGCGTTTTTACTCTGTATATAAGGATTTGCAACAATATTATACTGTGGATTATAAAGTTTTACTCCGCCTGTAAAGGTTGTTGGATGATTTTTTGCACGATTTTCTTCATATTTTTTCTTTAACATATCGTACACATTTGTATCTTTATCAACAACTTTAACAGCCTGCTTAAGTTCATTGAGTTCTTTTGCTTTTTTCATTACTTCTTCCGGAGCATAGTATAAAATCATTGTATAATCATCAACGTGAATACGTCCGCCGTTCTTTGGAACAAGATAGTAATGGTCACCTTCCCCTTTAACAACAAAGCGTTCATTTTCGTTCTTAGCATTGACAAATTCAACACCAGGAGTTATACCAGCCCTCATTGAGTTATAATCCTGAGCCGGAGTAAGTTCTATAGCGTCAAGGTAAACATCTTTCGGACCATTATCATCTTTATAATTATGGGTAATACCTCTTGTATTAAACAGTGAAATTGTCATTGCTCCATCGGTACTTTGTCTTAAAATTGCACTGAGTTTTTCACTATAATTTTTATTATTTGAGTCCGGAGATGTTGTCGCGTGCTGCTCTGGAAGCAGGAACGGCGCACCATCATTCAACGGGTGAAGTTCATATCTTGAACGTACAGCCATTACCTCATCAATCTGCTTTTTGAAATTTTTAAGATCATCAAGACCTTCAGACCCGTTTTCAAGCCATTCATGGTGAAGAGCATTACGGTTTTGAAGATAAATGTTCTTTGTCTTCTGTTCATAACCGGTCATACCAAAATCATCACCGGCATATACTGTCGGGTTGCCTGGTGCTGCAACCAGGAATTGCATCATACCTTTCATCTTAGGTAGAGCAGGACGCAGCATTTCGCACAGAATACTCTTTCTCAGTATATCTCTCTGCGGTAAAGAAAGCCTCAAACCATGATTTTCTGCCTGTTCAATAACCTTATTAATGGCTATATCATAAGGAATTACACCAAAAGCATCTGCATTAAATTCTTTACGCTCACCGGATTTTGAATATGAAATTCCGTTTGCAAGTTCACTGATTGATTTAACAATACCCTCATAAATCATGTTTCTGTTTCCGTCATTAAATATATCATTGTAACTTTTGCAAACGTTATCTAAAACTTTACTGAAAGCATGCTGCATAGCGTCACCCATTGCAGCCGCTTTCGGGCTTTTTCTGTCAAATTTATAATTATTGAAATGTTCATAGTTAATAGGGTCATTAAAGTTGCAGGTAAATACTCTATATGCAGCTTCTCTATAACCTTGATTACTCTCATCGTTAAGGTTTGCATAGAATAACCCCATATCCATACCTAACGCATGAAGAATACGAGGTTTGTCATGGTTATCCACAAAGGTATATGAATATAATTGAGCTCCGAGAGGACCAAAATGCAGGAAGCCGGTAACAGGTTCATTTCTCTGACCATCCCAGCCATCCTTCATAATTTTAATCATTCTTGTGCCTAGATCGTTATAGTCATCATCCCCCTTTTCAGCAGTCTTTCCAAAAATGCTTGCAACATCAGTAAAGAAATATCTGTAATTGGCAGTTGATGTAATACCTGTTTCGCGCAGGAACTTCATTACAATATCTTTTCTATCGTTAAATCTTGCAGAGCCTTTACCATTACCTTTATCAAACAACTCATCCTCATCAGTAACTTCGGCTACAAGATATGAATTAGGGTTCTGTTCATAAACTGCCTTAGAAAATTTACTCCAGAAATTAATTACATCATTCCAAGTTGTTTGGAAGTCACCATGTCCATCTCTAAGAGCATCAATATCACCAATATCTTTAGTAGCATCAATTCTCCAATCCATACCGGCCTGGCTTCTGTCTACAATCATTTCAGCAAGCCTGAAGCTTGTAAGGTTTGTATTTTCAATCATCTTATAAAGAGCTTTTGCAAGCATATCTTTATCTTCTTTAGATATTGAAGCTATACCTTTTTTCATTGCGGAAAGCAGCTCTGTAGCTTCCTGTTTCGGGTCTGTGGCATGTATTCCGAGAGCCTGAAGAGAAGTTTCTTTTAGTTCCTTGTAATCATATTTAATTCCGCCGTCTTCTTCATTTATTTTGGTTTCAGCGTCAGGGAACAGACCTTTAACCATTGCGAATTTCATTATTTCAGGAGCCAGAAGCGGTACTACATATTTCCCGTAATCACTTGTATTGTAGCCCGTATTCAGTTTGGATTGAGGAGGAAGCATCTCATTGACACGTTTGAGGACATTCATCGCAAATGTATAAAACTCACCGTTTTTGTAGCCATCAATGTAATCTTTTTCATAGAACATCGCATTTACAGATCTGTAAAGCTCTTCATTCTGCTCGTTAAGATGCGGGTTATTTAATTTATCCAATTCATATCTGGACTTACCTATTTCGTCTGGGTGATGTGCACGCTTTGACATATAAGAAGTACCCAGAACGGAAACTATGTTATCTCCCAGCTCAATTGAATCCAGAGGAACATCCATTAAAGAAGATTTAACAAGAGTTTTGAAATCTTCCCCGTCTTCAACCTTTCTAAACTGGTATTGCCCTCTAAGTACACATTCTATATTATTAAGGTTAATTTTTGAATTTAACGAAACAGGGAAGGTCTTCTTCTCCTTAATATTGCGCTGGATTAGTTCGTTAACTTTTTGAGCATCATAGCTGTCTACATTTTGAAGATTTTTAGCAACATATAGATTTAAGATTTGATTAGATTTTCTAGTCCAGTACTGGGCAGAGGTAATTGCATAATCCTGGACTTCCATATTATTTTCACAAATTTTGGTTCTATATTCTTCTTTTTTCTTGTCAAGAAGGTTGTTTTCCCGGATTGTATCATTATGAGAGTATACATAGCGCAGCTTAGCAATATCTACGTTTGCATCCCAAGTTGTAAATCCGCTTTCAAATTTGGATTCAAGCTGGAAGTTTGGAAATTTTGTAAGAATTCTTGTTGCTTCAAAACTTTCGTATGGAACATACTGACCTAAAGGCTTGGCCTTATTATACTCATTAAATTTTTTGATATTGTCCATATATATATCAGGATCAATCTCAAATACATATGGAACAACAGTATCATCATGTGTAACAATATCAAAGATATTTTCTGTATTACATTTTGAATAATTTTCAATTACAGGGGTATTATTTTTTGCCTCTGAAGAAGATACTAAACGTCTGTCAAAAATCTGCAGATATGTAGGTTTAGTTTTATCGTAGTGCTTATTCTTAATTGGTTTTGTAATACCATCAGCTGACTGCTCAAAATCCCAAGGGCAGTTTATAAGCTTATGTGCAATAAAGTTTGTTTTCTTTCCGTAAACCCCGAGAGATAACGGGCCATTCTGAAGATTTTCTGCATTAAACCAGTAGAAATACGGAGATTTTTCACCCCATTTTAATACGTGTTTAAAGTGAACACCTTCCAAACCTTCATTAACATATGCACCGTCAGATACCCAGTTAATACCATGGGCAAATAGTTTCCTTTGAAGTCTAGCATAATCATCAACACTGCCCAGTGCCTGAGCTATCTGCATACAGTTTTTATTCCAGTAAGCATGAGGAGTTTTACTGTCATCTGTAAATAACGGTGTTGAAACAATTTTTGCAAGTCCGTCAAATTTGCCTGCATCAAGATCATGTTCCACACCGGCAAGAGAACCGCCCATTTTATTTGAGAAATGTTTCATGCTTAATGAAGCCCGTATATAGTCAAGGTTTGGCTGATACTTACCATCCTTATCGAAGGTATACATTGCATTATACGAATCCGGAACAAGCAAAATCTGCGAACCGCCTGTAGAACCCTTTGATCCGTTAGGAACTACAAGGTTGTATATTTTTTCATAACCTCTATCCAGATCCGGTCTTGAAAAATTTATAATATCACCCGAATCAATCTGGTACATAGGTATACCGTTACCATTTGAACCTTTAGGTGTTAATTTATAGTGGTATGCAAAAGGACTATTTTCGTTTAGTGAATAATCATTAAGATTTACTTTATTTACACCTGGCTGAAGCTGTAATAAAGTATTTCCTATACTTTTATTTCTAAGCAGTTTTCCCAGCCCATAGTTACCGGTATTTTCGTTAGGGACAACCTGACACAATTCAAGATAGCAATCAAACTTATTGCTGTCGAACGGATAGTTAAATTCATATATATTTGTACCCGCATCAGTCTTGGAGGGTTTATAGCCTTCAAATGAAGGAACTTCTTTAACCGTATTTAATTTATCAATATTAACTTTCACACACACTCCTTATTTCTAATTTTTTAAAAATGCTAAACATTTATTTTTGCCAAAACGAAATATTATATTAAGAAATTTTTACATAAATATATTTCTGTTTACACAAATATTACAAAATATTGCTATACACTTTTTTATAAATATAATTCTATTATAAACAAAAGGAGAAATTTAATGGTAATGACAGAAATTAAATGCGACATTAAGGATATTAACCTTGCAGAACAGGGGAAAAACCAGATAGAATGGGCTTTAAAAGATATGCCTGTGCTCAGGGAAATCGAAAAAAGATTTATAAAAGAACAGCCTTTTAAAGGTTTAAAATTGTCAGCCTGTGTACACGTTACAAAAGAAACTGCAGCGTTATGCACAGTTATGAAAGCCGGCGGCGCTGATGCAGTTCTTGTGGCATCTAATCCGCTCTCAACACAGGATGATGTTGCCGCAGCTCTTGTAAAATACTGGGAAATTCCTGTTTACGGCTATGCCGGAGAAAGCGTTGAAACTTACAGAGAACACGTAAAAGTTGCACTTGACCATAATCCGAATATTATTATTGATGACGGTTGTGATATTGTTTCAACAATTTATGCCGAAAGACCGGAACTAGCTGAAAAAATTATCGGCTCTACAGAAGAAACGACTACCGGTATTATAAGATTACAGGCTTTGGAAGCACAGGGGATTATGAAAGCTCCTGCTGTTGGTGTTAATACAAGCTTGACAAAACACCTTTACGATAACCGTTACGGGACAGGTCAAAGTTCACTTGACGGTGTAATGAGAGCTGCAAACATTCTTTTCTCAGGAAAAACCGTTGTTGTATCAGGTTACGGATGGTGCGGTAAAGGTATTGCAATAAGAGCTCAGGGTATGGGGGCTAACGTTATTGTTTGTGAAGTAGATCCTTTAAAAGCTCTCGAAGCAGCTATGGAAGGTTACAGAGTAATGCCGATTGCCCAGGCTGCCAAAGAAGGCGACATTTTCCTAACCGTTACAGGAGATAAACACGTTATTGATGTTGAGCATCTTTTGGAAATGAAAGACGGGGCATTTGTCGGAAACGTAGGGCACTTTGACCACGAAGTAAACGTAAACGGTCTAAAAAAATATACTACTGAAATCAAACAAATCAGACCAACTCTTGAAGAGTATAAACTCACTAACGGGAAATCTGTTTATGTTCTGGCTGAAGGCAGACTTGTAAACCTTGTTTGCGCAGAAGGTCATCCTGCAAGTGTAATGGATATGAGTTTTGCAAACCAGGCTTTGGGTATTGAATTTCTTGTTAAAAATTACGGTAAGCTTGAAAACAAACTTTATACACTTCCTCGCGAAGTTGATGTAAAAATTGCAGAATTAAAACTTAAATCAATGGGAATTGAAATTGATACTCTGACTCAGGAACAGGAAGAATATCTGAATAGCTGGAAAATTGATTAAAATAACGAGTTCTATAGATAAAAAAGCCCTTTTCAGGGCTTTTTTAGTCTTCCATTGCTTCACCTTCTTTATATTCATTGTAAATCAACTTATCTTTACCGGATAAAATACTTTTAAAGCTTTCACTGCCTGTTGAGCTTTGATATGAAGGAGTTACCCTGTCTTTATATATCATAATACTGTAAACATCCTGACCGTACCTGTTAGGACGCTTAGTGCCGTTGACGTCCATAACAATACTCCCGCAAAGAGTGACATAGCCGGTACGCGTTTGTTCATTCCCATTTTCATCCAAAATAGGTCTTCCATATTCATCCTTTAGCGTATAAGATTCTTCTGCATAACAGTTTTCATTATTTCTCTGATTTATATATAAAATCGCACCATTATTGAGGATAATTGCCGGCAGCCAATTTTTAGCACTCCAAGTGGTGCCTTTTCCATCATTACCTGCATAAAAATGTGCATACTTTACATCATAATAATATTGTGAACAGCCTTTGCTTGAAGACTTTTCACAAAATTTTGCACCGTTAAAGTATTTTAAAAAGTTTTGGGCGGTTTGTTTGTGAGTGTTTGAAGGATCAAATAGTACAGAAATATCTCCGATAACACCAAAATCAGTCTGAGCTTTCATGATAGCATTATTCACATCTGAATAAACTTTTTTAACCCCTGTAATAAGCTCTCTTTCCTTATATTTTTGAACAAGCGAAGGCAATGTCATTGATGCAACAACACCTATTATACCCAAAGTTATCAATACCTCTGCCAGAGTAAAGCCTTTTTGCTTTTTCTCTTGCGTTGCGGCGCTACATGGTTTATTACCTGCGCCAATACCCGTTAAGGAGCTTAAATTACCTTGCCCCCCCCCCCGAAAACTCTTGCTATTACTGTGTTTTCCATAACTTAATCTCCTTTTTTAGTTATATCGCTGCTTTTATTGCTTTTTTCTTATTATAATATATGTTTAAGCATTTTTCAATATTAATTTTACTGGACTGAAGGTAATTTACGTTACAAAAATCAATATTAGATTTGCATTAAGGCATGTTTATATTATTATATAAATGGTTACACCAGCCTGATAGGTTTTGCCCTAGTCCGGGTTTGGGCAAAAAAGCAAATCGCATTTAAAAGTTATGCAGCGATTTGTTAAAACACAAAAAGCCCCGTCGGATGAGGCGGTTTAGCCCGTAGTACAATACATAATTATAAGGAGAAAAACGATGCCGGTAGCATCTATGATTGAACTTTTGGAAGCAGGCGTTCATTTCGGACACCAGACCCAAAGATGGAACCCTAAAATGAAACCGTTTATTTACGGTGCAAGAAATGGTATTTACGTTCTTGACTTACGTAAAACCTCTGATTTATTGGATGAAGCTTATGCTGTTGTTAGAGAATTTGCAGCACGTAACAAAAACATCCTTTTTGTAGGTACAAAAAAACAGGCTGCTGAAGTTGTTGCAGAAGAAGCTCAACGCTCAGGCGCTTATTACATCAATAGAAGATGGTTAGGCGGTATGCTTACAAACTTTGAAACTATCAGAGGACGTGTTAATAAATTAAAAGAATTGGAAGAATTCATTGCTTCCGGTCACGTTGATAAATTACCTAAAAAAGAAATTGCTCAGCTCAACAGACAGTTAGGAAAATTAAGCAAAACTTTAGGCGGTATTAAAGATATGAGAGGGTTGCCTGACCTTATCTTCATTATCGACCAGGGCAAAGAATTAATTGCAATTCAGGAAGCTAACAAATTAGGTATCCCTGTTATTTGTTTAGCTGATACAAATGCTAATCCGGACGGAATTGACTACGTTATCCCGGGTAACGATGATGCTATCCGTTCTATTAAATTAATTACTTCTAAACTTGCTGATGCAGTTCTTGAAGGCAAACAGCTTAAAGAAAACAACGCTAACCAGAAAGCTAAAATTGAAGAAATTAAAGCTGAAGATGCAGGCGTTGAAGTTGAAGCTAAAGAAGAAGTTAAAGCAGAATAATAGTTTATTTATAAGAGGCGGGGCGAATTACGCCTCACCTCTTTAATTTACTGCAGCTGTCTGTATATATCGGACGGACAACAGAAAAGGAGAGAATTATAATGAACATTACAGCTCAAATGGTTAAAGAACTTCGCGATAAAACCGGTGCAGGTATGATGGATGCTAAAAAAGCATTAGTTGAAACTGACGGCGATATGGAAAAAGCAATGGAAGTTCTCCGCCAAAAAGGTATGGCTTCTGCTGATAAAAAAATGGGCAGAATTGCTGCTGAAGGTTTAATCGCATCATCTGTTCAAGCTGATTGCGGTGCTATGGTTGAAGTTAACTGTGAAACTGACTTTGTTGCTAAAAATGAAGAATTCAAAGAATTAACTGCAAACCTTGCAGAATTTGTTGCAAAAGAAAATCCTGCAGATGTTGATGCTTTACTTGCTTCAACTTGTCCACAAAGCGGCAAAGTTATTGCTGACGTTATTAAAGAAAAAATCGCTTCTATCGGCGAAAAAATCACTTTCAGAAGATTTGTACGTTATGAAGGCAGCACTGCTTCTTACATTCATAACGGTAAAATCGGTGTTCTTTTAAAAACTGATAAAAAAGATGAAGAATTAATGAATGATATTTGTTTACACATTGCTTCTTCAGCTCCTGAATTTATCTCAAGAGCAGAAATCCCTCAGTCTGTTATCGACCACGAAACAGAGATTGAAATGGGTAAGGAAGATCTTCAGAAAAAACCTGAAGCTATCAGAGCTAAAATTGTTGAAGGTCGTGTAAATAAACTTATGGCTTCAAGAGTTCTTCTTGAACAGCCGTTCATTAAAAATCCGGACGTAACTGTTGGGCAATTAATCGAAGGCAAATTAACAGTTGAAAAATTCACAAGATATATGCTTGGTGAAGGTCTTGAAAAACGTCAGGAAAACTTTGCTGATGAAGTAATGAACCAGATTAAAGGTTAATCGTTTTAGTTAACTTTTTATAAGATAAAAAACAGAGCCTGTAAAATAGGCTCTGTTTTTATTTGTTTTTACTATTGAAATAATCTAAAAATCTGTTATCATAAGAATAAAGGAGTGTTTTGTGTGAGTGAATTAAAGGTCAAAGAAATAACAACATTTACAGAAGATAATCTTAAAAAGACTAAGCTTGTAATTTCGGATTGTGAAAAAGACACCGAAATAATCCTTGAAGGAAACGGTGCCTTAAAAATTGCTGCGTTAGAAGTTTAATTAAATATTGTCTTCACGCCCGAATTTAAAGGTTTCGCCTTTTACACCCTCCTGAACCCAGTGGACTTCAGGTTCATTTGGCTGAAGCGTATTCTGTGTTTTTTGAGGCATAGCTGCCGGTGTTTCCTTCGGAGCTCCTGCCTGCGGCTCTTTAATTCTTTCTGCCGGAATAATTTTGTCTTGTTTGTCAGGTTTTTGTTTCTTTACTTTTTTCTGTCTTTTTTCTTTAACTTTAACTTCTTTATCTGATTGAGTTGGTGTTTCAACTGCTTCCGGCGCGGCAGGCGTTTCTATAGTTTCTGCGTTTTCTTCGTCTTCGCCTTCAGCTTCCTTAAATCTTAAAGAAAACAAATCGTGCTCTCTGATCTCAAGTTCGCTTCCTTTTTCGATATATGAGAAAGGGGAGTTTTCATATACAGAAACAGCAGAAGACTTAAATCTATTGCCTTCTTCATTTTTAACAGCACCTTCTACGGCATGGTACCCCATACTTATACCTTTTACAAAATGGTTGCCTACAGTTAATGCTGCACTTTTGGCTACATCCATCTTATCAATTTCAAATTTCGGCGAGAACTTTCCGATATATTCAACCGGAATTTCAACCTCATTTCCGTTAACATCAACATAGCTTACCGGAATAACAGAAAAACTCGCATTACGTTTTAATCTTTTCGGTCTTTTAACTTCGGTCAACCTTCCTTTTACTATAACCCCTTCAGGAATAGTAATATTTTCATCCAGAGCAACAGAGCTCATAGTTTTCAAAGAAATAAATTCAGGCGGTTTTGAAGTTGAAAAACTGCTTAGGGATTCAACTTTCAAAACTTCTGCGGCAAAAGCCGGCTGCATAAACAGTACACAAAAAACAGTTAAAATTCCTGCCTTAAAAATATTCTTCATTTTATACTCCTACAAATTTATCTCTCTTGTTTTATTTTATCTTAAAAATTCATTATTTCGCAAGATATTATTCAGAGGCATAGCAGGATTGTAACGATTGCAGGAATCAAAAGTGCTTAAATCAGTCAGCGGTAATCCCGGTAAATATCTGCTGAAAGGACGCTGGGATTCTTCTGTTGCCGGTGTATATGATGTATTTACAATATCAGAAGCTGTTCCTGATACATTTTCAACCTGCTGCTGTTGTTTTGGCTGCACTTCTGTGAAATTTAAGGCAAAAACCTGACCTGTTTTAATTGTTAAAGGAGCTTTTGCTGCAACAATCTTATTATTCACGACCATACCGGCAAATGTAGCATATGCCTGAGGTTCAAATTTAGTTTCTTCATTATGGAAATTTATAAAGCTATAAGGGATAAAAGAAAAAGTTCCATTTTTATTAACTACAATTTTACCTTTAACAACGTAGCCTTCAAAGAGAACTATATCATCAGTTACCTGGATATTACTGCCGACTTTTACAGCCATAGCCTGCGGCGGGGTTGTGCCGACATAATCACTCATTGCGACAACCGGAACATTTTTTGCCAGAGCTGATTGACCGAAGGCAAGCATTAACATCATAAATAAAGCTGATAGAACTTTTTTCATATATATCTCCTGATTATAGTCTTATTATAGCAGAATTCTATCATAAGTTCAAGTGGAGCGTCAATATGAGCAGGGTTCAGGCGTCAGCTCAAAACGCCTTTCAAATACTGACCTGTGACAGATTTTTTATTTTTGGCAAGTTCTTTCGGGGTTCCGGTTGCAACAACCTGACCGCCGGCTGCTCCGCCTTCCGGACCTAAATCAATTATATAATCTGCAACTTTTATTAAATCAAGGTTATGTTCAATAATTAAAATTGTATTTCCCTGATCTGCAAGCTGCTGAATTATTTTTATAAGCTTATCCAAATCAGCCCAGTGCAAACCTACAGAAGGTTCATCAAGAAGGTACAAAGTTTTTCCGGTAGCACGCTTATTCAGCTCTGATGCAAGCTTTATTCTCTGCGCCTCACCGCCTGACAATGTTGTTGCACTCTGACCAAGCTTTATGTAATCAAGCCCTACATCATATAATGTTTTAAGCTTATGTTTAATTGCAGGAATATTTTCAAAAAACTCAAGTGCTTCCTTTACACTCATTTCAAGAACATCTGCAATAGTTTTTCCTTTATATTTTACTTCAAGTGTTTCGCGGTTATAACGTTTACCTTTACAAACCGGACATTTGACATAGACATCTGACAAAAAGTTCATCTCGATTTTGTTTACGCCATCACCCTTACAAGCCTCGCATCGACCGCCTTTTACATTAAAACTAAAGCGTCCCGGCTTATACCCCCGGACTTTTGCCTCGTTGGTTTTTGAGAAAAGTTCTCTTATATGTGTAAACAAATCAGTATATGTTGCAGGGTTTGAACGCGGAGTTCTGCCTATCGGGGATTGGTCAATATCTATAATTTTATCTATATTTTCAAATCCTTCAATCAAATCTACGCCCTGCGGTTTAGGTTTATTGCCGCGAAGAGAGTGCAGGGCATATTCATAGATTAAGTCCTGCATAAGTGTTGACTTTCCTGAGCCGGATACCCCTGTCAGAACTACTATTTTACCAAGCGGAATATCTACATTTATATTTTTAAGGTTATTCAGATGAGCATTTTTAACTTTCAGAAACTTACCGTTTCCTTCACGCACTTTTTCCGGTACCGGAATAAACTTTGCACCGCTCAAATACTGACCGGTAAGTGAAGTTTTGCATTTTATAATATCATCAAGAGCTCCCTGAGCTACAATTTTACCGCCGTTAATACCAGCCTTCGGACCAATATCAACAATATAATCTGCATTCCTCATGGTGTCTTCATCATGTTCTACAACAATAAGAGTATTACCGAGGTTGCGAAGTTTAATAAGTGTTTTGATAAGCCTGTCATTATCTCTCTGGTGAAGTCCGATAGAAGGTTCATCAAGAACATAAAGCACACCGGAAAGCCCGCTTCCTATTTGTGTAGCAAGCCGTATTCTCTGTGCCTCGCCGCCGGAGAGAGTTCCTGCCATTCGTGCAAGATTCAAATAACCAAGCCCGACATCGCATAAAAATCTAAGACGTGCTCTGATTTCATCCAAAATTTGTTTTGCAATCTGTAATTTATATTCATCGAGCTCGAGATATAAGTCATTTACAAAATCAAGCGCATCTGTAATTGAAAGTAATGTAAACTCGTAAATATTTTTACCTTTAATTTTTACAGCAAGCGGAAAAGGTTTCAGTCTGGCACCGCCGCAGGCAGGACAAGGAGTTGTAACCATATATTTTTCTATTTCTTCACGCCAGTACTCGCCATTTGATTCATTATAGCGTTTTTCCAGAAAAGGAATAACACCTGTAAATCTGTGATACTTGGTTTCATAGCGGTGAGTCCCGAATTTCATCACGCGGAATTTCATTAAATCATCTCCGCCGTATAAAATAATCTGCTGCTGCTCTTCAGGCAGCTCTTCAAACGGAGTATCCATATCTATTCCGTAGTGCTCGCTTACAGATTTTAAGACATCTTCATAATAAGAAGTAGTTGTTTTTGACCATGGATAAATTGCGCCGTCTTTTAAAGATTTTGTCCTGTCCGGAACTACAAGGTTAGGGTCAATTACAAAATCAGCACCTAAACCGGAACATCTTTCACAAGCGCCATAAGGTGCATTAAAAGAAAAAATCCTTGGTGCCAGCTCTTCAAAACTTAGATTACATTTCGGGCAGGAAAGTTTTTCACTATATATAATTTCTTTATCGCCTACAGCATCAACAATAACTATTCCATCGGCTTTTTTTAAAGCAATTTGCACACTATCTGCAATTCTTGATTGGGCGCTTTCTTTTACAACAATTCTATCAACTACAACGTGGATTGTGTGTTTTTTTGTTTTGCTGAGCTCAATTTCATCTTCATCAAGGTTATAAATCTCATCATCAACCTTAACCCTGACAAAACCTTCCTGGCGCAGCTCTTCAAATGTTGATTGAAATTCACCTTTTTTACCGCGTACAATAGGCGCTAAAATCTGAATTTTAGTACCTTCGCCGAGTTTCATAATGCTGTTCACGATTTCGTCAATAGACTGCGGTTTAATTTCATCTCCGCAGTTCGGACAATAAGGAGTCCCAGCTCTTGCATAAAGAAGCCTTAAGTAATCGTATATTTCAGTAACGGTACCAACTGTGGAACGCGGGTTATTGCTTGTTGATTTCTGGTCAATTGAAATAGCAGGAGAAAGCCCGTCAATATATTCTACATCCGGCTTATCCATCTGCCCCAAAAATTGTCTTGCATAAGTAGAAAGGCTTTCAATATAACGTCTTTGCCCTTCTGCAAAAATAGTATCAAAAGCCAGAGAGCTTTTGCCTGAGCCGGAAACTCCAGTAAAAACTATCAGTTCGTTTTTTGGAATTTCAAGTGATACATCTTTTAAATTATGTTCTTTCGCACCCTTAATCGTAATTTTGTCTAGCATAATTTTATTATTACATGTAAAAAAATTATTTCCACAAGGCTATGGCTCAAACTATTTTGTATCTTTTTTCACAGGAAAAGAAACCAGATAGTTGCCTATTACAGGTCCTGCTATGTTACCGGCAAACACCGAGGCTGCAAGAACTGCCAGAATACTTACACCGCTTTTATAATTCTGAAAAATATCAGAAGATTTTTTTGCAGCTTCTTTTATTTGTTTTTTCAAGACATCTTTTGAATTTTTATAAAAATCAGTTTCTTCTATGTGTTCAAGGTTATAGGAAAGCCCTTTTTTCATTTCTTTTTTAGTAAATATATTTTTCCAATCTTCGGCTTTAATGTTCTTATTTTCTTTGTTCAAGCCTGCAATAGACTTTGCTACCGTTTCTGTTAAGACTTTGCCGCCTTCCAGTGCTTTATTAACCCCAATACGCACCGATTCGCATATGGAATAATACATTGCGATACATGCGCCGGATGTAATGGCTTCCTGATTAACAAGGAATTTTTTTGTATGCTTTTCCATTTTCCTGTCACTCAAAAGCATGCCTATCTGTGCAGATGCGCCGATAACAGTAACTCCGGTTCCGACATGTACAAGAAGCTTGCCGGAATCTTTTGCATAGTTATTAAATATTTTATTTGTTACTCTGTTCAGTATTGTTCGATGTATCATTTTTCCTGCGGGTTCTTGATTTTTCAAGTTTGTAAAAAATATCTGTGAGTTTTTTTGTCAAAGGAAGCTCAACCGTAGTTTTTATAAATACTGCAACTCCTGTTGCTAACAGAGCTCCCATTGCAAGCCTGTATGATTTATAATCCTTGAGAAATTCCCTTTTTGAACGTGGGGCAAACTTATTGCCGGGGTTTGGCGTAAAAATATCTTTCTTTTGATTTTTGGGAATCAGCTCTTTAACTATATCTTCATCATTTTTCACGTCATTGGTTTTATAATTTGAAAGCTTTACTACTGCAAAAAATGCACCGACTCTGGTTACAAAATCAAAAAAGTTCCCTGCTATATTTTTTCCAATAGAACGGGCAACTGCCATATCTTTCGTATCCTGGTCAAGACGGTTATTCTTTCTGTTTATGTAAGGCTGAAATACTAAGGCTGTTGCACCCATAATAATTGATTGCTGGGGTGCGTTAAGATTTTTACCTGCGTAATTTATAAACTTTTCTATTTTCTTATTGATTATTATCATGGGGACTCTTATACTACCTGTAAATATAAACACAAAAATATATTTTTTTGCTGGTATTTTGTTTAATTTACAAATATTTATATACATGACAAAAAAACAGGAACATAGCTGTTCCTGTTTTTTATTTTATAACTAACTTATCAATTAAGAATTTGCTTTTTCTGCAGAAGCTTCACCTTCAGCCGGTTTAGCTTTCGGAGTTGCTGCATATCCAATAAGACCAGCCACTACTGCAGCTGCGGCACCGTAGATAGCTGCCGGTTTAATTTTCATGTTACGAGCTGTCTTTTTAGCAGCTTCAAAGAATTTTTTAGTTTCTTCTGCTGCATCCTGCGGTAATTCTTTGAATTTTTTACCTGCTTTATCATAAACAGTTTCCAGAGTATCGCTTACAACTTTCTTTCCTTCGTCGTATATAGTTTCTGCAGCTGTTTTTACTCCATTAAAAATAGACTTAACTTCATCATCTGAACCTTCGGCGATAGCTTTTTTAGTTGCTTCTATCTGATCTTCAGCTACAAATTTTTTACTTTTTTCCATAACATCATTAAGGACTTTTTTCATTTTACCTACAGAAGCATCATCGCCCATTTCTGTAATTTTCTTTGATAATTTTAGAGTATCTCTTGCTGCGTCATCACCTGCTGTTGCTAACATTGTTTTGTTAATAAACTCATCTGAGAAATTTCCGTCTTTTAAAATTGATTTTGTGAAATAACCTGCTGCACCACCGCCTACAAGACCAACTCCAGCACCGATTGCGGCATTTCTGCCTCTGTTATCTGTACCGTTTACTGCATTTACTGACATATTCTACACCTCACTTTTTCTATTATCTTTGTTTGATATTTAGTTAAAAACAAAACAATTTTATTTTTGACATAATTTGCGGAAATTTCTTATTTTATTTACAAATGTTTACATGTGTAAACAATATATAAACTCCACACTTATCTATTCATTAAAACGCAAAAAATGATTTTTGCCAACCCCCTTAATAAAAATTCATTACTAATTTTCACATAATATATCCAGAAGACATCTATGAAGCTTTACATTATGAACCCTCAATATATCAGCGCCATGCTCCAGGGCAAGGGTATTCAATGCTAAGGTAAAAGTATCTTTTATATTATTTTCTGCATCAGGCATATTCAACAGGCTTTTACGCGAAATTCCAAGCAGAAGCCTGCATCCCAAGCCTTTAAATTCTTCAAGCCTTCTTATTATTTCAAAATTCTGGGCTCTGGATTTTCCAAATCCAATCCCCGGATCAATTATTATACGCTCTGAAGAAATACCTTGAGAAAAAGCATGATTTACTTTTTCTCTTAACCCCAGATAAATTTCATCAATAAGATTGCCATAGCAGGTATTGTTCTGCATAACATCAGGAGTTCCTTTTGAATGCTGTATTACAATCTTTACCTGCGGATTTGCAGCAATAACACTGCACATATTCTTATCATAATCAAAGCCTGAAACATCATTAATTATAGAAGCTCCCAGTTTAATACATTCTTGTGCAACTTTTGCACTTCTGGTATCTATACTTACAGGCACTGAAATTCCTTCTTTTTGAACGAGTTCAAGCACCGGTATAATTTTTTTAAGCTGTATATCCGGTGGAACTGCATTTGAATACGGTTTTGTAGATTCTGCACCTATATCAATTATATCTGCACCGTCTTTAACCATATCAAGGAGGTGTTTAAAAGCTTTTTCAGCAGTGGTGTATAACCCTCCGTCAGAAAACGAATTGTCTGTAACATTCAATATACCCATAATTTCAGGTTTTGTTCGCTGTGTTTGTTTCAGAAAGTCATCGATTTTTCCAGCTAATTCTTTTAAACCAAAAGGCTGCATTTTAAGCTTTTCGGCTATTTTTCCAAGCTGTGATATACTCCCGCCGAGTATGCAGTCGCTGGTTTCCACCTTCGCAGTAATTGTTTCCCGATGTGTAGCACAATCTGCACCTACAGAAAGTGCTGTTTGTTTTAGAATATTTGCCTGTGGAATTGAAAGTGAATAGATTTTTATATTCTTATAAGCATATTTCTGTACAGCTCTGTTTATATATGTTCTGTCAAAGCCAACCGAACTAAGTTCCAATGCTAAATCCGCATTACATATTTCTTTTAAAACAAAATCGTGCATAAGTTAAACTTAGCACGATTTTTATATTTAAACAATATTTTTATACCAGTTCGTTTTTAAAATTCTTATATCCGTCAGCAAGAGAGTTCATTTTATCTGCAACTTCAGGGGCATAATGATCAGCTATTTTGGTTGTATTATTATACAAAGTTCCTATACCGGATATTAATACACAGCCTGCAAGAGCACCGCCGACAATACCGCAGCCGAATTTTACAACTCTGTTATTCAGAATCGGCTTTATATATTTTGAAGTTTTTATCGCTGTAAGTTTATCGAATAATTTAGTTTTATAAAGTTTGCAATTAGCTTTGAAACTTGCCCAAAGCCCTTTTGCTTCTTCTACAGGCTTGGCTGTTACTGTAGTTACTTCCCTAACCAGCTGCTGACCTTCTTTAATCTTTTGTGTTGTTTCAGCAGTCAGCTTGGAAGCATTTCTAGCATTCTTGAACATCTTCAAACCACCGCCGGCAGCACCACCGGCAACTGCGCCGTCGCGGAGATTTTCTTTCTGCTCATCGTCAAGCTTGCCGGCAGTAAAAGCTGTATTTTGTCTATATAAACTTGTTGGCTGAACTGTTAACATTTTAACGTCCTATATTGATTCTTTTACTTTTTCAGGCTCAAGGTTTGCTGCAATACCAGTTGAAACACCGGTTGCCAGACCAAGTACATCACCGGTTGCTTCTTTAACCTGTGCAGGTTTTACATCTCTGACTTTATTAATAAAATCTTTTGTTTCCTGCACCGGACCGCTTTTAACAAATTTTTCATACAATTTCACAAGTTTCTTGCCAAAACCTGTCTTTTTAAAGTTTTCAAAAGACTTTTTCATATTTTTAAATAGGTCTGTTGTCTTAAAGTTTTTGTATTCATCTTTAAAGAAGGTCTTTATTCCCTTCCATAAAGCTTTGAATGGTTTTACAAAATTTTCGCCAAATTTTTTCATAGAAGGTTTATTAAACAGTTTACCAAGGATTTTATTAGTTTCATTGAAACCATATTTAACACTGATACCGCTGACCGCAGCTGCACCTACCGTAAAAAATCCGTTCATGAGTTTTTGTGCACCCGCTGGCAGCTCTTTCTGGACATCTTTAAGATTGTCCATTGTTGCATTTATATTATTTTTTATATCATTCAAATTTGTATCATATTCATCTTTTGGGTCTTTTTTCGGAATTACTGCAAGGGCTGTTGTTCCGGCAGGATTTTCCTCATCAAAAACCTCTTCATAATCAACATCAACTATTTCTCTTTCAAATTCATCTTCATAACGTCGGGATGATTTTGCCAGCGCTTTTTTATCTTCAACAGAAGGCATGTTACTCTCTTTTGGAACAAGTATTATTGCAGATTGGCTTCCAAAAGCCTGACCCGAATGAATGCGTTGAGAAAAATTTGGTTGAATTGTTAACATATTTATCACTCCGAGATTAATCTTTTTCAAAAGCTTTAAGGGCTCTCAAAAATTTTTTTTGCGAAATTTATATATTATCTTTAATAATTCTTTACAATACACTTCTGCACGAGTTCAGTATGACATATTTTACGTTTTTTGTAAACTGTTTATTAACTTTTTATACCCTGGTATGAATTTCTGCGAAGAAGTTCCCTGTCTATTTTATTCAGGCAGTCCAACTTTGCGCCAAGCCAGCGCGGAGCTATTAAATTTTTCTTTAAGCCGTTGCCTGCAAGTCTGTGAATTGTTGTTTTTTGGGGAAGATATTCCAGAAAATCACAAACAGTATTTACATAATCTTCCTCGGACATAAAATCAATTTCACCGCGGTCATATATTGATGCAAGTTTTGTATCTTTTAAGGCGCAGAGCATATGAATTTTTACACCGTCAACTTCAAGTTCAGTAAGCTTTTGTGCTGTCTGCATTATCTCATCATGAGTTTCCCACAGCCCAAAAATTACATGTACGCAGACATTAATTCCTTTTTCTTTTGTTTTTTCATATGCTTTCAAAAAACAGTCAAAGTCATGCCCGCGGTTAATACGTTTAAGAGTTTTGTCATGTATAGATTGCAGCCCGTATTCAATCCAGGTATAGTAATCATCTTTATAATCTGCAATAAGATTAAGCTTGTCATCATCAATACAGTCCGGTCTTGTCCCGATTGAAAGCCCTACTATTTTATCATTACAAAGCGCTGAGTTATAAATCTTTTCAAGCTCGTTTACCGGCTTGTATGTATTTGAATACGCCTGAAAATAAGACATAAACTTTTCCGCCTTAAAACGGGTGCTTAATGTTTTTATACCTTCTTCAATCTGTTCTTCAATAGACAAAAGATTTGAGTGCGCCTGGGAAAAGCTTCCGCCGTCATCACAGAATATACAGCCGCCTTTTGAAATTGTTCCATCGCGGTTTGGACACGAAAAACCGGCATCAAGAGTTATCTTATAAACCTTGACGCCGAACTTATTTTTCAAATATGCACTATACTGATTATAGCGTTTATCAGTACCGTTGAACATTTTTATTTATTTTCATCATCTTCCGTAATCGGGTAAACATAGTGTTCACCGCAATTAGGACATACAACTTCCTGCTGTTTGCCATCTTCAAGTTTTGCTACTTCAAACAAGGTTTTGCAGCCTGATTGAACGCATCTGATTGCCCATGTTGGTCTTATTAATCTTGCCATAATTCCCTCTCTTTACAGTTTATCTACAATTTTATATTAGCATTTTTAATGCTTTCTTGCAAGTTATTTTTCTCTTATTGCCTCTAAAGATAATTATTTCGTCCGATTATTTTATAAAAAATACAGCCTAACATGAACTAGAACAAAGGAGAATTTCAATGAAAAAATACCTCATAGCAATGGCAGTAACTGCGGTATGTGTTGTAGCCATTGCTGACACAAAAGCACGTATTGAAGAACTTGATGAAATTTCTGCCAACACACCCGCCCAGGTTGAAATGAAAAAGAATGCACCAAAGTCAACAGGAGAAGGTGTACAGGAAAAAATTGACAATATTCAAACACAAAAACAGCTAGATAATCAAAAATTTGATAATATGATAAATAAGCCAACTACACAAACACCGTCACAAAACGGCAGCAGCAGTGATAAAAGACCTAGTATACCTACTTTCCCTCAGATGCCGTAAATCATTTCGCCGTAATTATCTTCTCTATTTTGTTTTTCTTCTTCTTTTTCCTGTAACTTATTTAACGTCGGGGTTGTACTTTCGTAACGGAAGTATGATCCCGATGGTTTTACGTCCTTTTTCTCAATTACCGGATTTACTGTTTTCGGGAAAAATCGCAAAACTACATTTTGAGCTATAGTTTTGGCAAGAATGTCTTCTGAATATGCTCTAAGATATGAAACCTTTGCATAACTCCGCGCAGAGTTTTCTGCTGTAAAATTATCATTATTATCACTTATTTTTTTTGTATAACTTCCGCTCCACATAACAAGGTCATTAACCGTATCAATCAGAACTGCATTTGTTTCCATAACATAAGGGTAGGAAATATTTAAAGCACTGGAAAGTTCAAGTATTTCCCACACATTTCTTTTTACGCCGGCATTTTCAATAACAACGCTGTTTGACACAAGCAGTACCGAATTTGCAGAGAATTGACGGGCAATTGCTTTCATTGCAGGAAAGTCGATTACTTCAGTACGTCCGAATTTTTTTAGAGCATTTTCCGTTGAACTTTTCAATGAAGCATTCTGAGCCAGAGTTTTGCGGACTTCAAAGAGTGCCGGCGAATGAACCTTAGCTCCTGAGTTAAAATATGTTATTAAATCCTGTGCAACAATCTCTGAAACTTCAGGATAACAGTAATAGTTTTCACATATATTGTTCAGATCTACCGGCAGCACTACCACATTAAAAGTAAGAGCATCTGCAGGCAATAGTGTCATAAAGCTCCACATTAACCAAAATACTGTCCCGAATATTTTTTTCATATATTTATTGTAACACATATTTTTTCATACGACTAACGGATTATTTTTTTAGTTATATAGAATAAACTTATATAACAGACGGGTTATATACACATGAGGGAAAAGGAGAACCGCATGGATTACAAGGAATTAATGGAAAAAGCAAAAGAAGCTGCCCAAACAGCTTATGCACCGTATTCAAAGTTTAAAGTCGGAGCCTGTCTGGCAACTCCGGACGGGAAAACTTTCTGCGGATGTAATTTTGAAAACTCCAGCTTCGGCCTCACTATTTGCGCGGAAAGAAATGCTGTTGGAACAGCAATTGCAAACGGAGAAAGAAAAATTTCTGCTATTGCAATTTATTCTCCTAACCTTGAAAACTGTCTTCCTTGCGGAGCTTGCAGACAGGTTCTGCATGAATTTAGAAGCGAAACCGGTATTGATGTTATTACAGAAGCCGGAGGAGAGCTAAAGATTTACAAACTTGATGAACTTCTGCCCGGAGGTTTTGATTTATAAATGTATTTCATAGAACTTCTTGTGAAATATTTGAAAAAAGACCGGTTGATGGAAATTCTTGATCAACACGATGAAAAAAATGCACTCAACCCGCTTGAACAAATTCCTGAAGAAGAAAACTATGAAGCGTGCGAACATATTTTTATGCCTGTTGACAGCACCGGCGAAACCCTTGCGTGTTCTAAATGCGGGCTTGTCGTACAGAAAAAAGATTTAAGGTATAAAAACTTCTTTATGAATAAAAGTCTTTAATTATTATTCTGGCTTAACATTTTGGAAAGAAGAGTTTTTGCAGTCTTAAGCTGAACATCTTCATGGTTTTTCAAATCATTTTCTGTAAATTTAACTTCTATATCAGGATTTATACCTTTCTTATTAATATCAGCCCCTGATGGTGTAAGATATTTTGCAACAGTGAGATTTAAACCTGTTTCATTAGGAAGGGGAATAATTTTTTGCACCATACCCTTTCCAAAGGTTTTAGTTCCGAGTAATTTTGCTTTTTTATAATCTTTCAGTGCTCCTGAAAGGATTTCGCTTGCTGAAGCTGAAGCTCCGTCAACAAGAACTATAACAGGTTTTTCTATGCCAAAATCAGTTTCCTGTGCTTCAATATTATATCTGTAGCCATTTCTTCCTACAATACTTACAAGGTTGCCTTTAGGAATAAACAGATTAGCTATAAAGATTGCATTCGGAAGAAGTCCGCCTGTATTTCCTCTTAAATCAAGGATAAGCCCGTCTGTGTTCTTTGTTTTTTCAAGAGCTTCCAAAAACTCATTCGGAGTAGTCGAACCGATAAAGCTGGAAATCTGGATATAACCTATATTTTTATCAACAGAACTCTTTACAGTTTTAATTTTTATTTCTTTACGTACAACTTTTTTAACAAATTTATCTTTGTTTCGCAAAACAGTAATTTGAACAGCAGTATTTTCAGGACCTCTTACAAGAGCTGCAACTTCTGCAAGAGAAAGACCATTTATATCCTTTCCGTCAATATCAAGGATTATATCGCCTGCCTGTAAATTTGAAAACTGTGCAGGAGTTCCGTCCATTACGTTAATAATCTGTGTTTTGCCGGAAATTGTAGAAATATTCACGCCAATACCGGTAATCTTTGAATTTATTGAGGTATTCTGGTCAGAATACTCTGCCTTATTCATATATCTTGAATACGGGTCATCAAGACTTGCAAGCATAGTATCAACTGCAACTTTCACATCATCATCGTTTTTAATTTTGCCATGGTAATGCTCTTTCCAGCGGCTCCATGATTGATGGTTCATTGATGAATCATAATAATTAGACTTAACCTCAGACCAGACTTCATCAAACAATTTTTGAGAAGAAATATATTCTTTATTGACCATCTCATCATTTTCTGTGTAAAGCGGGTTGCTTGAGTGCATTACAAGCAGATTCAAACCAACCAAAACAAAGACTGCGGCAATAAAAATATATAGTTCTTTTCTCTTCATACGAATATTTAACATCAAGTCTTTTGTATAATCAATATACTTTATGATTAACCTATGTAATTATTCATAAAAGTTTAGAATTACAAATCTTCAAATCCCGGAGAGGTTGCAGGAAGGTTTTTATAGCCTTCATTTGCATGAACGGTCTTTTTAATATATTTGTTTGAATAGTTACCTTTTTCAAATAATTTTTTCAGTGTATTCTCACGTGTTACCAGAGGGTGAAGATTTTCATCGCTTTCCGGATAAACATTCAAAATTTCGCACCATACAGAAGCTTCCATTGTCCAGGCATAGGTTTCTTCTGCCAGAGAATTGTATTCATCCTGGTGTAACGCTTCATGGGATAAAAGTGCTGCAATTGCTCCCGGAGGGGCGTCTTTATGTCTTGGATTAATATAGATATAAAGCTGTTTGCCGCGTTTCCAGCCTAGTGCATCAAAAGATGAGTAAGCCTGGTTTATTGTACCTAAATCTCTAAATTCAATTTTTACAGGTCTTTGCGACAGGTTATTTCCGAGAATTGCCTTACGGGAGAATTCACCATTTGTCCCTTTCAGCATATCCAGAGCAACATAGAAAATAAAATCATCGCCCACTGACTTGTATTCAGGGGTAATTCTTTTTATATATTCTGCATTATATTTTTCGGGAAAATTCTTTGGTACAACTATAGGCTTTTCTTTCCCGAATGCGAAAGCCGGTGCAATTAACATCGATTGCGCAAGCGCAACTGTACATAAAATCTTTTTCAAATCCATAAGCATAACTCCTCTTATTCCGTCCGGCTCCCTAATCAGCCCGATAACTAACATTATAATTATATTATTTTCAAGGGCAAATTTTTTTATAATTTTCTGTTAAGTGCTGCAAGTTCCCTGTACATAATCTTATATTCAGTTGAGTTATCTATGCTTTCAGCCTCTTTAATATATTCAAAAGCTGTTTTTATATCTTCTTTTAACTTATAAATATTGCTCATCTCAGCATAATATTTTGCATTATTAATATCATACGTAATTGCACGCTTCATACATTCAATAGCTTCTTCGTAATCTTTTTGGAATACCCTGACCAGAGCCAGATAATAATAGCCTTCCGAGCAGTTAATATCAAGAGATATTGCATCCTGCGCATACTTTTTTGCAAGCTCCATGTCAGCTTTAAGGTATGCTGCCTTTGCACCTAGTATACATCCGCTGATATATCTTTCATTTGCTGAAAGAAGCTCTTTTACAATCTCCAGCGCCCGGTCAAACTTCTTTTCCTTAATATAAATATCCGCAAGAGAGCTCTTATAATTCAGGTTATCTGGGTTACGGTCTATAACTTCGCTTGTGACACGCTCTGCCTTTTCAAAAATATCAAGCTCACTATAGACTTTGCCGAGAGAAATCAGGGTGAAATCATCCTGCGAGCCGTCTTTTATATTTTCTTCAAGAATTTTTTGTGCGCCGAGAAAGTCTTTATTTTCAAACTTTAACAAAGCTGCAAGAACTCTTGCCTGATAGTGCTTAGGGTTATTTTCAAGAACAATATCAACCTCTTTTTTGGCTTTATCAAATTCTTTATCTTCAAATAACAAATATGCAAGTGAATACCTGTAATCCGCATTATCCGGCTTCAAACAGATTGCTTTCTGGTAAGCATTAACTGCCTCTTCATGCCAGCCGTTAAAAAAGTAAGCATTACCAAGGTTATAGAAATATACAGGGTTATTTTTATCAATATTTGATGCTCTTGAAAAGAATTTTATTGCTTCTACAAAATTGGTATCTTCAAGAGCAAACAGCCCCAAATAATTCAAAACATCTGCATCCTGTGAATTTTTGCCAAAACTTTCAAATATCTCTCTGGACTTGTCAAATTCACTTTCGTCAAAATAGATTTTTCCGAGAAGAACTTTACAATCAGCATTGTTATTATCTAAAGAGCAGGCTTTTTCTATAAGCTCTTTGGCTTCTTTCACCTTCCCTGACTTATATGCTGCTTCTGCCCACGCGTAAAGGCAGCTGCTATCCATACATTCATCATCTTTATATTTTTCTATTTCATCAAAATCTTTCAGCTCACCCAAAATTTTAACTAAACTTTTTAAATTCGCCGGCGACTTCTCTATCTCATATGCCGATAATGCGAGCTTTTTAGCATCTTGAAGCTCATCCTGCCTTAGATAAACTTTTAGAAGAAGCTTCAAAGAAGGAAGGTGTTTCGCATCAATCACAAGAACTTTTTCAAGATATTGAACTGCCCTGTTATAGTTATGCAAAAGAACATAAAGTTCTCCTATCTGAAAAAGTATTTCTATATTATCACTCTCAGTTTCCAGAACTTTATAAAGCATTTCGATTGCCTGCTTATAACACTCATGTTCTTTATATTCAAACGCTTTTTTTATATAATTTACAACTTCGTTTTCCTGCATAAGTCACCGTCTACTTTTTATGTTTCTTTTTATTGTGGTGTTTTTTATTTTTATCAGCCGGTTCCTGGTTGTTATTGATAATAACCAGCACTTCATCCTCTCCGGCCATTTTAAGATTATTTCGTGCAATTTCTTCAAGGCTTGCTGTTTTGGAGAATTGTTTTATATCACTCTTTAATTCTTTATTTCGGATTTCAGCATCATCACGAACCTTTTCCATTGTATTTATTTTAGCTTTATAAGCAATAATTTTAGAGATATTCAAGATTACGCCGAAACCTACCTGAACAAGACAAAACAACAGTACTATCGTAAGGAAAGAATAGTAAAATCCTATTTTCCTTTTATGCCTGCGGCTTTTAGCTTTTGTTCGTGCTGCAAGATTTTTCTGCGGCTGAACTGCGGCGTCCTGATTTAGATTTTGACCGTTGTTATCTTCCAAAATTGAAACTCCTTGAGAATTTCTGCCTGATTAAATTATAGTAAAAATATAGCTTATATACAATTATGTTTTTATAAGTTTACAATTTTAATTTTGTTGAAAAATTCAGCTGGGTGCCGTAAAGTGCATTATTCTGATCAATAGTCTGCTTAGCCCCGACTTCAAACCTGAAACGATCGGTTCCGTTCAAACCGTAAGGAGAAACTGAAAATATTAACTCGCTGCTTTTGCGGTTTCTTGTAATATCTGCACTTAGGACTTCCCTTATTGAAAAATAATTATTAAGCTTAAACTCAGGTGCAAGGTAGAAAGTATCATAAAGCCTTCCTATTGTTGTATTCATTGTTTTTTCATAGGCAGAGCTAAGAGCAAACCTCTCACGTTCGTATCGGGTAAACAGCTTTGTGGAATTTTCGAGCATAGAAATCTTATCAATACTGGAATCATAAGTTGTTCCTATTGAAAACCCGCCGTTTTTATAAATACTGTTAACAGATTTTCCTGAAATATTATATTCCTCTTTAGAATACTTGGACAGGTTCAAAAGCCTTTCATTATGAATTTTATTTTCAAGCTTTAGAGAATGGTTAGATGTAATCTTCTGCGGTACGCGAAGATTTACAACATAGTTGTCGCACTCATCTTTCAGAAAAATGGCATTTGCATCCTCTACAAATTCATCATAATCTTTATCATTTACCTGTTCAACAGACGTGAAAAGAGGAATTTCTTCATCTGCAAAAAGTTCTTCATCTTCTGCTGATTGAGGAGAAACATACTCAAGCTCTTCCGGTACTAAATCATCCTGACCTTCCTCTTCATTATCCGGCATAGAATATATGAAAATATTTGGAAGTTTTACATCACTTTCTTCTGCAAATCCGGGAACTCCCAGCACAAAAAACAACAAAATAAACAAAGCTCTTTTCATAATAGTATTATAGCACAACAGCGGAAACTAAACTAGTTATTTTCATCTGCTAGCTGGCTAAGTGCATATTCACAGCACTGCTTAACCAGATTATTTAACGAAACACCCTTGTTCTGGGCAACATTATAAAGCCTCTCAACCAGACTAACAGGAAGCCTGAATGTTTTATTTATCATTTCTTCTTTTTCTACTCTAAACATAGTTTTACTATACAATATCTTGCACCCTTTTTAATACCTCTTATTTTTACACTATTTTTAAAGTGCAATTTACACTTGTAATAATAAGTGTAATGTGTTAATATTAAAAAAGGAGGCTATATGAAAAAAGGATTTACACTATCAGAAGTCTTAATTACACTCGGCATTATTGGAGTAGTCGCTGCTATGACACTGCCTGCAGTTATCAATAACACTCAGGATAAACAGTTCAAAGCTATGTTCAAGAAGCAGTATTCTGCTTTAGCCCAAGCGATATTAATGGTCTATACAGACGGCAACGACATACCTAATCTAACCCATGAAAATTGGATGGACATGTCTTTTTACGTTTGTAAAATATCCTCTCAGTTGAAATATCTTAAATCAGGTATTAATTGCAGCACGATTGAAAAGCTGGGTGACTCACCTGATTTAAACAAGACTGATTATTTTAACGACAGTACAAAATGGCATAACGATGGAGAATGGTTTAATAAAAAAGGAGAACCTCAAAAATTAAATTCCGGTTATCTTAATATGACATTCCTCTTACCGGATGAGTCAATGATAAATTTTAACTGCTTACGCGATATATTTATTGATGTAAACGGATATAAAAAACCTAACACTATTGGCAGGGATATTTTTTTCGTTACATTACCGCCCGGAAAATTAAATTTAAACTTTTGGGATAGACGAACTTTTGAAAATGACAAAGTAAATAGCTGTACCAATTCTTACGCGGTTTCAATTACACAAACTAACTACGAGGACGACTGCAAAAACGGTTCCGGCTGGGGCTGCTCGCCTATGTATATTCTTGATTAAACCTTGAAATTAAAAATTGCGCGTGATACGATTATAGGTGCGAAATATAAAAGAAATCGAGGATTTAAAATGAATGAAGTTAGAGTTAGAATAGCACCGTCACCAAGCGGAAACTTGCATATCGGAACTGCAAGAACAGCTTTATTTAACTATTTATTTGCAAAGAAAAATAACGGAAAGTTTGTTTTAAGAATTGAAGATACTGATGCTGACCGTACAAGTCAGGCATATATCGATAATATCTTTGACAGCTTAAAAGCTTTAGGGCTTAACTGGGATGAAGGACCGGATGTAGGCGGACCTTACGGACCTTATACCCAGTCTGAAAGATTTGATATTTACCCTAAATATGTTCAGGAACTTTTGGACAAAGGCTTTGCATATGAATGCTTCTGTACTCCGGAAGAACTTGAAGCAGAAAAAGCCGAAGCTACTAAAAATAAAAAACCTTATGTTTACACTAAAAAATGTGAACATTTAACAGAAGAAGAAAAAGAAAAACTACGTGCAGAAGGAAGAAAGCCTGCAATCAGATTTAATATTGCAAAGGCTCAGAAAACCTTCCATGATTCTTCTATTTTGAAGTTTGATGACCTTGTAAAAGGTGAATTGCATATGGATACAAGCCTCCTGGGCGATTTTGTTATTATGAAGTCTAACGGAGCTCCAACATACAACTTTGCGGTTGTTATTGATGATATGCTTATGAAAATTTCCCATGTTATCCGCGGGGAAGATCATATTTCTAATACTTTCAAACAAATTTTAATATTTGAAGCATTAGGCGCTGAAGTTCCAAGATTTGGACACTTAGGTATGATTTTGGCACCGGACAGGAGCAAGCTCTCAAAACGCCATGGTGCTACTGCGGTTTCTGAATTTGTTGAAAAAGGTTATCTGACAAATGCGCTTATTAATTTTGTTGCATTGTTAGGATGGTCACCTTCTGACGGACAGGAAATTAAAACAGTTGATGAAATTGCTGCTGATTTTAGAATTAACGAAGTTTCATCATCAAATTCAATTTTTGAATATGATAAATTAAACTGGATGAATGGTCATTACATCAAAATGCTTTCAATTCCCGAGCTAAAGGAAAGATTGAAACCTTATCTTACTAAATACGACCTTTCTGAACTCACTGACGAACAGTACACAAGAATGGTTGAGGTTACTTATGAACCGTTAACTGTGCTTTCTGATATTACAGATGCAGTGCCTTACTTCTTTGGCGAGAATGTTGAAATTGACGAAAAAGCAAGAGAAACTCTTGATACAGAAACTTCACAGGATGTGTTGAAAACATTCATTGAACAGGCAAAAGACTGGGAATGGACTGAAGAAAATCTTCACGAAAAACTTGAAGCTTTCAGAGCATTCTATAAAGAAAAAGGTGTTAAACCTAAAATTACAATGTGGGCTATAAGAGCGGCAGTTACTGGCAGAATTTGCGGTGCTGATATGACGGCAATCTTAGCTATTATCGGCAAAGATAAAACATTTAACCGTGTTAACAGTGCTATCAAACAAGCTGTATAGTCTAAAGTACAAAATGAAAGAGCCGGGAAAAAATTCCCGGCTCTTTTTATGTAACAATTTTGTAACAATCATTGAATTTTATTAAAGAAATCATTAATCAATGCCGTAATCACCAACGTAAAGTTAATGGTTATAACTCAAGGAGTTTTACAATGGCAGCAGCGACAAGAACATTTCAGGAAAAAGATTTTCACTTTTTAAAAAGTGTCACTGTAGAAGATTTAGAGGACGAAATCTTTGTTACTGCAATGGTTGATTTTATGATGCATTTGGATTCAAAAATCGGTAACGGCAGAATACTGATTATGGACCAGCAAAAACCTGAAAACACTCAGATTTATACTTACGCAAAATTTCTTGAAATATATGACACGCATGGGCTTGACGGGTTTTTAGTACATTAACCGGACCAGGAGAAGAATTATGGACATTAAATTTATTTCAACAACAGAAAGAGAAAATGACGCTAATGAAATTGACAAAATGATTAGCGCCGTAGAAAACAAAAATCAGAACGACGTTATTGAAATTTTCGATGAAAATGGAGAAGCGCAGCTGTATACTTATGATAAATTTTTAGAAATAATTGATGAATACGGGCTGGAAGGTTTTGCATTTCAATAAAATAGTGTAAATTTTTTAATTTAATTTATGCTAAAATTCTTTTATGGATTTTAAGCATTATACTGTTATGAAAAATGAAGCTGTTGATGCACTTGAATGCAAAAACGGACTTATTTATGTTGACTGTACGCTTGGGGGAGGCGGACACAGCGAGTTAATTCTGAAAAGGATACAGCCTGAAGGGCGGTTAATATCTTTTGATGTCGATGATGACGCCATTGCGGCTGCATCTGAAAGATTAAAAGATTACGATAACTTAACAATAGTAAAAAATTCTTATACAAATATTAAAAAAGTTTTACATGAACTTGGAATTGAAAAGATTACCGGCGGCGTGCTTTTTGACCTTGGAGCGTCTTATCATCAGTTCAATAAAGCAGAAAGAGGGTTTTCTTTTACAAAAGCTGCCCCTTTGGACATGCGATTTAATCAGGACGCAGATTTTTCTGCCTATGATGTTGTAAATACTTATCCTGAAGAGGATTTGGTAAGAATATTCTCAGAATACGGAGAGGAAAGATTTTCAAAAAGAATTGCAAAAGCAATCATTGAGCAAAGAAGGCTGAAAAAGCTTGAAACAACAATAGAGCTGGCTGATTTAATCAAAAATTGCACCCCTCATATAAAATCATCAATTCACCCTGCTACACGCGTTTTTCAGGCAATCAGGATAGAAGTTAACCATGAGTTAACAAATGTAAAAAATACTCTGAATGATGTGTTGGATTTACTGGACGTTGGTGCTATAATAAGTGTAATAAGTTTTCACTCATTGGAGGATAGGATAGTGAAACACTTATTCAAATACCACTCACAGCGGTGTCATTGCGATAAAAACCAGATGATTTGTACATGCCCGCCGCCAAAATTGGAGCTGGTAAACAAAAAGCCAATAACGGCGACAGAACAGGAAGTAAAAGAAAATCCGCCGTCACGAAGCGCAAAATTAAGAATTGCAAGATGTATTAGAGGGTAGTTAATTTAAACAGTAAAAGTTGGGGAAGAAATTGAATACAGCAAGAGTAAGTGAAGAAGCTATAAATTATTCTTATGTAAATACAGGTTATGCAGAACGCCCGATACAACAGGCTCCGGTTATTGAAGGTTATTTTCATAAAGAAAGTTCGGTAAAAGAAATGGCTATAAGGAAGGTAAATTCAACATTATGTGCGATACTTGGAGTATTCGTATCTGTTGCTTTTATCAGCTATTACTTTGAGATGTCTAACGAGATTACATTAAACACTCTCAGCCGTCAGGTGACAACACTTAACGATGAAAATGCAGAACTTCAAAATAATTTAGACAGACTTAAATCATTCAATAACGTAGACAACAGAATGACGGAATATAATCTTCTTCAAAAAGCTGCTAAAGTAATTGAAGTGCCTGCTGTGACTTCCACAATTGCGGTTGAACCTAAAAAAGATTTTGCGCCATCAGTAAACTGGGCTATCGGATATTAACAGATTTTCATAAATAAAAAAAGGAAGATTAAAAATCTTCCTTTTTTTATCTTTTATAGACTTCTCCCAGGAAATCAGTCCAGTAATCTTTACCTTCTTCCGTAGGGTGCGTATTGGTTAGTGCATAATAAGCACATGAAGTATTTTTCGATATATCGGATACTTTGTTAGAGCAATATTCAGAACCTATATTATTAAAATTACCACAAGTTCCATTGCTACTATTGCATGCTCGAGGGTTATTTTTATGCTCCTGACCAACAGGAAGAACTCTTCCATCAACCGTAAATATAAACATAAAATAGTCTATTCCGTATCTGTTTGGTTTCTTTTTCCCGTTTACATCTACACATATAACAGGACCGTTATCACCTTCTTTTGGAGCATCATTTAATATCATCAACGCGCCTGACAGGTTATTTGTAAAAGCACTATTATCGCACAAAAAAGAAGAATTTGTCCCCGAGTTGTTTGCACCCCCAGAATAGCCGCTTCCGTTCAAATTCGCCATATTATACCATGCTAAAAAATTGCCTTCACCGTCAGACGTTCCCTGTCCGCCTTTTGTTAAATTTCTAGAACCTTTATAATAGGCAAATATCCTAGATGCAATTTCAGGTTTTATCCCTGAGCCACCGCCTGTAGAACCCTGCGCTTGCGCTACATATTCCGATATAGATATACCGTAATCTGCTTTAAAAAGCCCTGCTACTTGATTTAACTCAGAATAGGTCTTCAAAAATGCCGTATGAAGTTCCTTATTATTCGTTTTATTCATCAATGTCGGCATTGTCATTGCTGCGACTACGCCGATTATCCCCAGAGTTATCAATACCTCGGCTAACGTGAAGCCTGGTTTAATCGTTCTTTTTTCGGCGGCGCAAAATGGCTCGATACCTGCACCAATACCGGTTAAGGAGCTTAAATTACTCTGCCCCCCCCCCGGAAACTCTTGCTATTACTGTGTTTTCCATAACTTAATCTCCTTTTTTAGTTGTATCTGTTCTTTCTTCTTTTTTGATTAACTATAAAACTTTTCTCGGGCACGCTCTCGCACTGCTTACGCTATCGCCTCAAAAAGTTTTATAGTTAATCAAAAGGTGCTACTGCTTTGTGTTATCTGTTTTATGTTTTCTCAAGCACGCTTCCGCTCCGTTCAAGCTTTCGGTTCGAAAATAATTACAGCTTATTATTTCTTTTTCTTTACTGTTGATTTTTTCTTTTTTTTATTTAAGAAAATATATTTGTTTTCGAGGCGATTGCGGTGCCTGAGGCTCGACACTATTCCGGTAATGATGTGACTATATGTATCATGTGCGGGTGCGTGTTTGAAAAAACATATATAGCTTTTCTATCATGTTTTCCTCTGCTTTTTTATTATAATCTATATTCTAATATTTTTCAATATGAGAATATAGTTCAGATATGCTTTAATTGAGAAACTATTTTTTCCACACCATCATATCTGGCAAGTTTTAAAGCCCCTTGCTGGACTTTAATCAGCTTCTCTTTATCAGTTAGCAATGATAAAATTGCAGTTAAAAGTGTTTTTTCAGTAACTTCGTTATCCTCAAGATACAAAGCAGCACCTTGCTCTACCATATATTTTGCATTCTTCCTCTGGTGATCTGCTGCTGCATGCGGATAAGGAACCAGGATTGGCGCAATACCGCTTGCACAGATTTCCGACAAGCTTAAAGAACCAGCTCTTGACACAGCAATATCACTAGCCTTTAAAACTGTAACCATATCATCAAAATATGGTTTAACAATTAAATTCTTATCCTGTTCATATTCAGGATAAAATTTTATAAGCTGTTCAATTACCCTGTCAAAATTTTTCTTTCCTGTTTGAAAAATAATTTGTACATCATACTTTTGAGAAAGAGTTTTAAGAATTTCAACAGCGGCATCATTAATTGTCCTTGCCCCCTGAGAGCCTCCCATAATACATAAGGTAATCTTATGCCCCAGCCCTAAAGCCTGGCGTGCCTCAAATTTAGTAAGTTTCTTAAAACCAGGACGTATAGGGTTTCCATTAATATTAATATTTTCATTTTTGATGAATTTTTTTGCACATTCAAATGCAACTGATATGGCAGAAGCTCCTGAAGCGAGTTTTCTTGTTACCAGACCAGGCTGGGCATCACAATCGTGCATCATATAAGGAACATGTGAAAGCTTACAGGCAATTAGAATAGGAGCGGAAACATACCCGCCTGTACCAAATACTGCATCCGGCTTATATAAATTAATATAATTAAGACATTTAATAACTGCACCGGAAAGCTGAAAAGCCCATTTCACAATTTCCAGACCTGCTTTTCGCGGCATTCCATGAACATTCACCGGCAAAAACTCATAACCTTTACTGCTGACAATATCAGCTTCCAGATTTTCAGGATTACCAATGTAATATAAAGCTTTTGTATCCTCATCGCTGCTCAAAGCATCTGCAACCGCAACCGCAGGATAAATATGCCCTCCTGTGCCGCCTCCGGTTATAAAATACGTATATTTTCCGCCCTGTTTAGACATTTGCATGATTCCTTATCTTTTTAATTCTCTTCTTTGAAATATTAAGCAAAATTCCTATCATACATAAAGACACGATTAGAGATGAACCGCCGTAGCTGATAAAAGGAAGAGGAACACCGGTAGTAGGAAAGAAAGAACTTGCAACACTGATATTCAAAAATGCCTGAAACCCTATAGAAAAAGTTATTCCTACAGCAAGAAGCTTGCCGTACATATCAGGACATCTTGCCGCAATCAAAAAACCTCTGTGTATTAATGTCCAGAATAACCCTATAATCAAAACACAGCCGACCCAGCCCATTTCCTCTGCAATTATTGCGAAAATAAAGTCTGTATGACACTCCGGCAGGTAGGAAAGCTTCTGTATGGAACCGCCATAACCCACGCCTGTAAACCCGCCTGAAGCAAACGCAATCAGCGACTGGATAATGTTATAACCTGCCCCCTGCGGGTCAAGCTCAGGATGCCGCCAGGTGGTAATACGCTGCATCTGATAAGGTTTAATAATTGTAGTTGCAGCAACAATTACAGTAACAACCATGGCTGAAAGGCAGCTGAAAAACAACTTCAAAGACCCGCCCGCCGCAAGGAACATTACAACAGAAGTTGATAAAAGCAGGATTACCATACTTAAGTTTGGCTGAACAAAGATGAAGCCTATCATAATAAGTATAGGAATAAAGGCTGAAACCCACTTATTCTGATCAATAAGGTTAGCATCCTTTTTTAAAGCAGAAGCCAGCAGCAAAACAACAGCAGGCTTTGCAAATTCAGACGGCTGAAGCTGAAACCCTAAAATATTAATCCATCTTTTTGCTCCGTTAACAGTCACCCCCAGCGGTGTAAAGTCTACCAGAACTAGCAGGAGCAGGACGATTCCGGCAAAAACCATATTCCAGTCCGAGAGTTTTTTATAATCAAAGTTAGAAAAGAACTTCAATCCGATAAAACCGACAATAAAACACAAAAATTGTTTTATTAAAAACTGTGCAGGATTTCCGCCTTCATCAATACATTTCGGGGCAGAGGCTGAAAAAATTGCAAGAAACCCTATTATCACAAGGAAAGCAACAGTAATAAGCAGCGTTTTATCCGGTGCAGAAACAATAATGCTCTGTATCGGGTGACGGTTATATGCTTCGTTGTATCTATCCGATCTTTGATAAGACATATTCCTTGAATACCTTTCCTCTCTCCTCGTAGCCGCTAAACATATCAAAACTTGCACATGCCGGTGAAAGCAACACCACATCCGGATTTAATTCAACGGCTTTATCAATCGCAGACTGCATTGATATTTCTCTATAAATATTATCAAATCCGTTATTCTTTAAATTTTCATCAAATCTGTCAGCAGCTTCTCCGATAAGAATTACCGTCTTAATATGCTTTTTAACGGAATCGCAGAACTCTTTTAAATCAGTATTTTTATCCCTGCCGCCCGCAATAAGTGCAACATCGCAGTTATTAAAAGAATTAATTGCAACAATTGAAGCTTCAGGATTTGTTGCTTTTGAGTCATTGTAGAATGTAATTCCGTCTTTTTCTCCGCATTTTTCAAGCCTGTGCTCCGGTACGACAAATGAAATTATGGAATTTCTTATATTCTCATTAGAGATACCCTCAAGCTTTGCACAGATAACAGAACATTCAACATTCTGGTAATTATGTTCTCCGATTAACGGGCATTCGCTCAAATCAATAATATGCTCTTCCACACCATTGCGTTTAAAGCAGATTGCATCATCTTTCACGTAACAGCAGTTATCTCCCTCCTCTGCTCCGAAAAAGAATACTGTTCCGCCGGCTTCTTTTGCAAACTCTTTGAGTTTTTCATCTTTTGCATTTAAAACAGAAAATGCAGGAGTTTGCGGAGATTTAAAAATTCTTGACTTTGCTTTGAAATAATTATCAAGTCCCTGATGCCAGTCAATGTGATCAGGTGTAAAATTTGTCCAAACAGAAATCTGAGGTTGAAAAGCCGGAGAGTATTCAAGCTGGAATGAACTGCACTCACATACAAAATAATCAATTTTATCATCGTCAAGCAAGTCACATGGAGGCTTTCCATAGTTTCCGCAAGGAACTGCGTTGTATTCACTGCTTAAAATATGTGCAGTCAAAGCGGTTGTAGTTGTCTTGCCGTTTGTTCCGGTAATAGCAATAAACGGCCTGCCTGTTTGTAAAAACGCAAGTTCAACCTCGGAGATTATCTGAACTTTTGCTTCTTTCAAGCGTTTCATTAATTCGCTATGCGGTGGGATTCCCGGACTTGTTACTGCTATATAAGCATCTTTTATAAATTCATCGCTATGACCGCCCATTTCAATTTTTATATCTAATGCACGTAATTCTTGAAGTTTTTCATTATCCGCCGGGGTTTCTGCACGAAATTCTGTTATATAAACATCTGCGCCATGCCTGTTCAGATACTTTGCGGCAGCAATACCGCTTTTTGATAGACCTAAAACCAAAACTTTTTTATCAAACCAGTTTGACATTATAAAACACCTCTATTTGTTAAATAAAATAAAACGAGTGCAGTCAAAGAAAGTAATGCTGATACAAAAGCAAACACAGCAACAACCTTCTTTTCACTCCATCCGCACAACTCAAAATGATGGTGAACCGGCGCCATTTTAAACACTCTTTTTCCGGTAGTTTTAAAACTGAAAACCTGGATAATTACAGACAAAGTTTCCATAACAAAAACTCCGCCTAAAAATATCAAAAGAAATTCAAACTTACCCATAACAGCCAGAGTACCAAGAAGTCCGCCTATGGCAAGCGAGCCGGTATCTCCCATAAACACCTGTGCCTTAGGCTTGTTATATCTTAAAAAGCCGAATAAAGCACCGGCAACAGCAGCAGCAACAATTGCAACCTGCGGATGTCCGCTGAACAAAGCAATTATTGAACAGGCTGCAAAAGAGAACACTCCGGTTGATGCGGCAAGCCCGTCCAGTCCGTCAGTAAGATTGTAAGCATTTGACGCTCCTGTTATTATAAACACTGCCAGAAACGGATAAAACCATTTTAAATCAAAGGTATGCGAAAGAATTGAGAATTCACATCCGCCTTTTCCGCTGATAACAACATACATTGTCGGTAATAATGCGATGGCTATTTGTCTTAAAAGTTTTCCCCTCGCACTCAATCCGTCATTTGCATGTCCTTTAATTTTAATATAATCATCCTGAAAACCTGCAAAGGTATAAAACAAGAGAGTAATAAGTATTATAATAGCTTCGGTATCAAACCGCTGAGCAAGCAAAAGCGCAATTATTGAGGCAATTATAATTGCAAGAATAATAAATACTCCGCCTGTGGTGGGAGTTCCCTGCTTTTTAGCGTGATTTTCCGGCGCACAATCCTTAACATACTGACCTATCATTTTTTTCTTTAAAAAATCTATATAAGGCACACCGAAAAGCAGACATAAAATCATTGCTAACAGGAATGCCACAGCAATCATAATCATACTTTAATTTCTCCCTTGATAAAATCTATAATTTCTTCAAACTTCATACTTCTTGAAGCTTTCAGAAATATTGTAGTACCAACATCTATAGTATCAATAATATAATCTGAAACTTCTCTGTTATTTTCAAAATTCTTTACAAAGAAACCTTTCGCATCAAGTTCGGCACCTATCTGCCTTGCAAGCCGTCCTACAGTAAGATACTTTGCATCTTTTCCGTAACCTAACCCGGCAAGGTATCTGCCTACTTCCATATGAAGTTCATCTTCCATCTCACCGAGTTCTCCCATATCTCCAAGGACAACAACCGGATGTTTATAATGCTGAAGGAATGTTGAAACAGCAGCTTTCATAGATTCCGGATTGGCATTATAGCTGTCGTTTATAACCTTATATCCGCCGGCATCAAGTATTTCCCAGCGTTTTTCAATAGGTTTGTAAGCTGCAAGCCCCCTGTGGATTTCATCATACTCCATCCCCAGCTTATAACCTAAATTTATAGCAGCAAGTGAGTTTTCTATATTATAATCACCTTCTACATTAATCTCATATTCTCTACCTTTATATAAAAATTTTGAATAAGAAGGCTTTCTGTCAATAATATTAACATCATCCAGAGAATAAAATATTTTTTCACCCTCAAATACGGCAAACTTTTTAATTCTTTCGTTATTTTGAGAAATAAATGTTCCGTCTTTTTTGAGATACTTTACAATTTCGCTTTTTGCTTTTGCAATATTATCAAGGCTTCCAAGGCGTCCTATGTGGGCAGAGCCTGCATTAGTAATTACAGCAAAGTCCGGTTCTGCGTATTTTGAAAGAAGCTCAATCTCTCCAAGCCCGCGCATTCCCATCTCAACAATTAAGACCTCGCAATCCTGCGGCATATTCATTAAAGTTTCGCAAAATCCTATTTCATTATTATGATTTGAAAAAGTTTTATGAGTTTTAAACTTCTCCTCAAGCACTGAAAAAATTATCTCCTTTGTTGTGGTCTTTCCGGAGCTCCCTGTAACAGCTATAGTTTTAGGGTTATATTTTCTCCTTAAAAACCGTGCCAGTGAAAGGTATGCCCCCAAGGTATCCTTAACTTTCAAAACAATCTTTGCATTCTCAGGATAAACATCCTTTGTAATAAAACATCCAGCTGCACCTTTATCCACAGCCTGAGAAAGGAAATTTTCTCCGTCAAAACTGGCGCCCTTTAAAGGCAGGTATAAATCTCCCTTATTTATCGTGCGGGTATCTGTAGAAATATTAAAATCATCACTATCAGAAGTATTCTTAATTAATTCAGCTCCCGAAGCCTCAATAATCTCATCCAAATTAAACATCATATTATTATGATACTTCAAAAAAACCATATGAGTAAAAAGTTAATAAATATTAATACTACTTGACATGCGGGCTTTAGCAAAAGATAATATATGTACGTATTACTATGGGTAAATCGTTTAATAAATATCCGAAAGGATTACGAAACCCGCAATTGAAAGGAAAAGACACATGTACGCAATTGTAGAAACCGGCGGAAAACAATACCCCGTTGAAGAAGGACGCTACGTTGAAGTAGAATTGCTGGATGCTGAAAAAGACAGCAAAGTAGTTTTTGACAAAATCGTTATGTTAGTTAACGGTAAAAAATCAAAAGTAGGACAGCCTTATGTTGCAGGCGCTTCTGTAGAAGGAACTGTTCTTGCTATTGATAAATCTAAAAAAGTTATCGTTTACAAACAAAGACCTAAAAAAGGCTACAGAAAAAAACAAGGACACAGACAAGGCTTTACAAGAGTTATGATTAACAAAATCAGAACTTCTGCCCAGAAGAAAGCCGCTGAATCAACAGAAAACGCTGAAGCGTAAGTATCTAAAAACATATGCGGTACGGGAATAAATAAAAATTACCCGTTTGCATTTGGTCAGCTCAGACCGGAAAGGCAAAACCGCAAATATCGCCGGAAGGCGAAACTTAATTAACTGTAAGCTAAATTAAACAAAGGAGAAATAAAATGGCACATAAGAAAGGTATGGGATCTACCCGTAACGGTCGTGACTCCGAAGCGAAGCGTTTAGGCGTTAAGAAATTCGGCGGTGAAACCGTTAAAGCCGGCAACATTCTTGTTCGCCAGAGAGGAACAAAAATCCACCCTGGAAACAATGTTGGTATCGGTTCAGATGATACTTTATTCGCCCTTATTGACGGCGAAGTTAAATTTGAAGCACACAGACGCGACAGAAAACAGGTTAGTGTTTACGCTATGTAGTTTTCTAAAACAATATTCAAAAAGCTCCTGTTTATTACAGGAGCTTTTTGTTATACATACTGATTTTTCTTTGGTGCAATATCAAAAACACTTATGTTCATAGGGATTGCCCCCGCGGACTGTTTACTATCGGAAGCTGCCGTTTTATCCTGATTTTTATCAACTATTCCCGCCTCCTGATTAAGTTCTGTTCGCTTATCTTTAGACAGCAGATTGGTGTAGGTTTTGCCTTCTCTTTTAGCAACAAAAACTGATAATTCATCATTTCCAAAAGCGGCAATATTTGATAAGGAAACTTTTGTTCTGCCGTTTAGATTTTTGTTGCCATTACACAACTTAAGCATATCTTCCGGCTTAAAACTGGGGAATGCAGTATAAATATCCCCGACTGTAATTGTCATACTTAACTCCTTTCCAAGCTTATGTTCTATTTTTATAAAGAAGTTTTGCCTGAAAAGATTGCTATCCGCCCACCCCATCCTATCCTATCCTATCCTATCTCAGAGTATAACTGAATTTCCGGCATTATAGAATTCATATTTACATTTCTTTACAACTTAACATTTTTACTAAAGATTTTTATAAGTACTGCCGATATAAAAAAGGTAATCAGAAATCTAAGGAGAATTTTATATATGTTGAAAAAGATTGTATCACCTTCGTGTAATGTATGCGACAGTGTGGAATTTATATTAAGAGGAGCGAGAAGACGCCGCAGTATGGCGATAGCATCTGCAAAAAGCATTAATGCTGATGCAGGTATTAAAACAGGACTTGCAGCTGTTAAGTAAGTGGTTTTTCTGCAAGAAATAAAAAGAGAGCTTTATGGTAAAGACCGGTTTACAAACCGGTCTTTTTTAGTTTTTTATAGTATAATTTTTTCAGGGAGAAAAGTTATGGGGAATAAGAATAGAGAAAAGACTGCAATTATAATCGGAGCCGGACCTGCAGGATTAAGTGCGGCATATTATTTATTAAAAAATACTGATGATATAAAGCCGGTTATATTAGAAGAGCTGGATTGCGTTGGAGGGATTTCAAGAACTGTTCATTATAATGGAAACGGTATTGACTTAGGCGGGCACAGACTTTTTTCAAAAAATCAGGAGATACTTGATTTTTGGGAAGAAATACTTCCGCTTCAGGGTAAGCCTCCTATTGATGACAAAATTTTGCACAGAGAAATTACAGTGTCGCAAACAGGACCTGACCCTGATGAAACAGACAGAGTTATGCTAAAACGCAAACGGGTTTCGAGAATATACTATCTAAGAAAGTTTTTTGACTATCCGATAAGCCTGAAGGCTTCTACAATATTAAACATGGGGCTTGGCAGAACGTTCAAAGCAGGAATGAGCTATTTAAAATCATGTGTTCATAAAGTACCTGAAACAACGCTTGAGGACTTTATGATTAACCGTTTTGGCAAAGTCCTTTATAAGATGTTTTTTGAAAAATACACACAGAAAGTCTGGGGGCTTCATCCTTCTGAAATATCAAAAGAGTGGGGTGAACAGCGAATTAAAGGATTATCACTTTCAAAAGCCGTAATTAACGCACTTTTATCACCATTAAAATTAATTTCAAATAAGGAAAAAGAAACTTCTCTAATAGAAGAATATTTTTATCCTAAATTTGGCTGCGGACAGGTATGGGAGTTTATGGCAGATGAAATTATTAAAATGGGAGGCGAAATCCATTTTAATACAAAGGTTTGCGAGTTTTCATTTGACGGCAGTAGTATAAAAGCGGTTAAAGCAGCTATCGATTGCGGACAAAGTTCGCAATCGCATAATCACTGTGATTATGCAGAATTTTCAGGGGATTACTACATCTCCTCAATGCCTGTAAAAGACCTTGTTGCAGGTTTAGGCGAAAATGTTCCTCAGGAAATTTCTGCAATTGCAAAAGATTTGCCATATAGAGATTATATTTTGACAGGTTTTTACTGTAATAAAATAAATTTGAAAAATAATACCAAAATCCCTACAATTAATAATATTTGCCCAGACAGCTGGATTTATATTCAGGAGGATGACATAACAGCAGGCAGGCTTCAGATTATGAATAACTGGTCGCCTTATCTTGTAAAAGATTTTGAGAATAAAGTATTTATAAGCCTTGAATATTTCTGTAACGAGGGTGACGAATTGTGGGAAAAACCGGAAAAAGAAATGCTTGATTTTGCAGTTTCAGAACTTGAAAAACTTAATATTACGCGGAAAGACGACATTCTCGACAGTGTTAGAGTAAGAGTTAAAAAAGCTTATCCGGCATACTTCGGAGTTTACAAGCATTTTGATAATGTAAAAGCATATTTGAATACAATTAGTAATTTGTACTGCATCGGAAGAAACGGGCAGCACAAATACAATAATATGGATCATTCTATGCTTAGCGGGATTGAAGCCGTAAATGTTATCAAAGGAAATCTTGATAAAGAAATTCTCTGGAAAGTAAATACGGAAAAAGAATATCATGAAGTTAAAAAATAGTAAGTTATTTATAACAGTAATATTAATATATATAATTGTTACAGTTTTAAGACTCATTTTTCATCAGCCCTGGTATGATGAGGCACACGCATGGACTGTTGCGGAACAGCTGAATTTAAAAGAGATAATAGATTTAATGAGAATTGAAGGTCATACTTTTATCTGGTATCTTTTAATAATGCCGTTTGCGAAAGCTAATTTATGGTATCCTTGGCCGATGATGATTATCAATTATATTTTTGCACTTGCCAGTGTAATTTTTATGTGGAAAAGGGCTCCGTTTAATAACTTTACTAAAACTGTTGTAACATTTTCTTTCCCGTTTTTTGCATTATTTCCTGTAAACGCCAGATGTTATGCCATCGGTGTAATTATGCTTTTTCTGTTGACTGATTTGTTTAACAAAAAGCTGAAACACCCGCTTATATTTGCATCACTAGTCAGTTTGTGCGCCAATACCAGCGTAATGGCACTGATAGGAGCCAGTGCATTTGGTTTCTTATTTGCCTTTGATTTAATCAAAGGAGCATTGGACAATAAAGTCAGCAGAAAAGATTTTACTATTGCTTTTATCATAATGGCTGTTGGAGCCTGTATGATATTATGGCAGCTTGGAGGTTCAAATTCAGGTATACTTGGCAACAATATTCATTTTATCGAAAACTTTACCGAATTTTTCATAGGACCGCTGCTGCTTTCCAATCTTTTGGCAATTATAGGAGTTATATCTGTTTTATTATTCTTACCTGTTTATTTGTTTAATGATAAAAAAGCCCTATTCTTTTTTGCTTATACAATTGGAACAATGGTATTCATATTTACCCATTTATATGCAGGGTTTTCCCATCACTATGTATTTTTATATATTTACACATTAATAAGCTTCTGGCTGGCAAAAAATAACATTTCTGGCGGAAAACTTGTTAAAGTTACAGAAATTGCATTGTCGATATTATTCATGAGCCAGATTATAACACATTTAAACTATTCGCCGGCATATTTCCACTCCGGCTCAAAATATTTGTCAGACATAATTTTACAGGATAATAAACTTAAAAAAAGCAGGATAATTTTATACAATAGCGCAGATAAAAGGATTTTGCCATATATACAAAATGAAAATGTTGACCTGTGGTTTTACTGTCAGGGCTCAAAAGCAAATTACGATCCAAATCTTCACGACACACCAATCTGTGAACCCCGGGGACCTTTATATTATATCCCGGGCTGGCTTGAGAAAAGTTTATCAAAAGACAAAGATAATTATTCAATAATCGAAATCTCGCCTAAAACTCCGCTGGAGGGATTTATAATAGAAGATAGCAAACGCAGGATTGTCTTTGAATTATACAAAGACATAAACAAGACTTACGGAATATTCAAAACAACAGAATATGACAAATAGCAGCATCCTAAAAGCCTTCCATTGCTCCCCAGTATTCAGCAAACAACATAACAGCGGCATACGCCTAACAGTTTATTGCTGCCAAGGTTTTACAAGGAATTTTATGGCTTTGCCGTCAATGTGCTGCTGCATAGCCCATTCAATCTTATCCAGTCCGATGGTTGCCGTAATAAGCTTTTCAACTTCAACATCCCCTGATGCGATATAATCCAGAGCCATTCTAAAATATTTCGGAGTATGGTGGAATACACTCATAAGTCTAATATCGCCGTAGTGCATTTTAGTAGTATCAAAAGTAACAGTTGAACCTGATTTGCAGCCGCCAAAAAAGTGAACTGTTCCACCGGGTCTTACACAGGAGAATATTCTCTCCCATATTTCCGGCAGCCCGACACACTCAACTGCAACATCCAGCCCTTTATGTTCTTCTGTAAATTCAGTAAAGATTTTTTCCGGATTAGGGTACTTTGTCAAATCAACAATTTCATCAGCGCGGGCAAATTCTTCAGCCATTTTTAACTTTAAAGGATTTCTACCGGCAACGATAACATTTGCTCCCTTTAGTTTTGCAAGACGTGCAAACATAAGCCCTATAGGACCAATACCGATAATCCCGACAGTCTGACCGGGTTTAATACCAGTTCTTTCCACCCCATGAACAACATTTGCAAGAGGTTCACAAAATGCGGCTTTATCAAAACTTAATCCCTCCGGCAATAGAAGCATATTTTTCCTGACTATACGTGCAGGAACTGTAATATATTCAGCATAAGCTCCATTCAGCAAATCAAGGTTTTCACAAAGATTATATTCCTCTCTCTTGCAGTAAAAACATTCTCCGCAGGGTGCAGAATTTGCAGCAACAACTCTGTCGCCGGCTTTAACATTTTCAACACCTTTTCCTACTTTTTCAACAATACCTGCAAACTCATGTCCAAACCCTGACGGAATATTTTTTATAAGCACAGGATGACCGCGGCGAAAAGTCTTTACATCAGTACCGCAGGTCAAAGCAGACATAACTTTTACAACAACCTCTCCCTCTTCAGGAGGTTTAACCATTACATTTTCAAGTTTTATATCCAGTGGTCCGTAATATTGTATTGCGCGCATTTTCTAATACAGCACAGGTCAAAACCGGTGCAGCCTTTCTTTATTAATCGTTAATCTTAATATAAGCTTTCATAATCTTATTAGTTATTGTATCATCAAAAGCTTGTTGAATTTTATCCATCGGGTATTCTGTAGAAATATTTTTTACAATTACTTTTCCTTCTTCCAAAAGTTTCAACGAATCTTTTAAATCAACAGGTGCAGGTGAATAACTGCCTAAAACTGTAAGTTCTCTGTAATAAATTTCATTATTAGGATACCCTGAATTTTTAGGTGTGCTGGAAAATACAAGAATAGTTCCGCCGTTTCTAACAGCCTTAAGCGCAACTTCAAGCGCTTTATCTGCGCCGGATGTCATAAATATCGCATCAAACTCGGAATTTTCAGGAAGATCTCTTGAATCGACCGCATCTATACCTAAGTTTTTGAGAAAATTAATCCTCTCAGGCAGTAAATCACAGCCTGTAACTTTCATTCCAAAAGCTTTCAAAGCCTGTGCCATCAAAATTCCGATAGAGCCAAGTCCTACAACAAGCACACTGGAATTTTCCATTAAAGCTGCTCTTTTAACTGCTCTCACACAACAGCCGAGCGGTTCATAAAAAGATGCCTCAACTTCTGTGAGATTTACAGGAATTTTATATGCAACATTTTTTAAGTGTTCATCAGATACATAAACAAGTTCACTAAAACCTCCCGGTCTTATATTTGTGCTCTTAAAGTGAGTGCACATTGAAACATTTCCATGTTTACAGTAATTGCAATTTCCGCATGGAATATGATGGGAAGTTACAATTTTATCGCCGGTTTTAAAATCTGTATCAGAATTAATTTCCACAATCTGGGCAACAATTTCGTGTCCCAGAACAGTTCCGTTTTTAGAAATTTTTTCTCTGAATTTTACAATATCAGAGCCGCAAAGCCCGCAGCCCAAAACCTTCACAATTGCACCTTTGCGCCCTTGCAATTTAATATCTTCAACATTTCGGTTAGTAATCTTATCGTTATCAATAACTGCTATTTTCATATCTTCCTCTTCGCCAAAAATTTTAACACAAACCTTGCGGACTGGCAAAAAAAATTATATAATAAGAATATAATTTAAATTTCACAAATAGGTGAGAGAATGACGAGGATAAAAAGACTAACCTGCTTTGATATTCCAAAAATAAATAAAATGATAGAACATCTGGGCAACGGAGATACTACCAGATTTCAGCATGAATTGAATAACGAGGCATTAATTGCTATAAACGGGCTTGTTCCTCTAAAATATAAATTTATGCCGGAAACTTATATTCTCTCAGATAAAGATGAGATTATGGGGTTGATTACGGTTGTACCAACCAGAGGCAATCCTTACAAAATAAATATTACAAAATTAATCTTCCAGCAAAACTCATATGATGCCGGCAAGCAGCTTGTAGAATTTATCATTGCGAGATATGGCGCAAAAGGAGCAGTATCTTTCTGTGCAAACGTTGACCAGACACATGATGAGCTGCTGAATTTATTTTTAAACGGCTGCGGTTTCCGCCAGTGTTCTTATGAAAACTTATGGGAATTAAAGAATTTCATTCCGCGTGAGCCTCAAAAAGCATCATTCAGATACTGTCAAAATTCTGACGCGCCTGATGTTGCAAGACTTTACAACAGCGAGCTGAATACCCTTTATAAACCATCTATGGAAAGGATAAAACAAGAATACAAAGAACCGTTCTTTGCAGGTCTGGTAAACTTTTATAAAAACAGATACGTTCTGGAAGATCCAATGACACACAGGATTATAGCATACCTTTCAATTACCACAACAGACCACCGGAATTTCACAATAGATATTTCAACTAATGACGGCTACCAGATTTCTTACGATGAAGTTATAAACTTTGCACTCAGCGAAATTTCGCGCAGGAAAACAAATTTTAATGCGTATATAAAACACAGACAATACACAAAAACTGCTGATGGATTTGAAAAATATCTGCACGAAAGGAATTTAGATTGTATTCAGACAAAATGTGTATTGATAAAAGATTTTTACAGACCGGTAAAACAGCAGGAAAATGTTCTACAGGTATTTTTACTTGGCGAAACAGTAAACTAATCTTTACATTTTGTCTTAGTATTAAAATCTAAATCGTTGCAATGCAGATAATCCATATTTCCATGTGTAATTACCCATCCTGTACAATGGGAGTATTTTTTCCCGGTTAAACAATTACTTTTAAAGTCTGAATTTTCTAAGCCGACTGGCATAATACGATTTCGATTTATTATAAAAGCAAAAACCGTTTTTCTTACTATACCTCTTGTGTCTTCATACATTGCTCCACCATCTGTCGATATATAGAAGTCACCACAATATTTTTTGTCATCAGTACAGCTAGATGGTTGAAGCCACATACTGATAATTGCAGTTCCATCAGGTAAAACAATCCCACTAGAAGATTTAAGCTTATTTGTTGAAAATTTCTCATACCTAATATTTTTCAGATAAGGTTTCATCTTTTCCAAAAATTTGTCATAGTTTTCAAGTGATTCTTCTGAATGGACACTATTATTATTGTCGTCAGTCACTATTGCGGAGTCAGTTAAGCCCCAGTTATCAATTGTACCATTATCCATTACAGCCTGCATATAGGCCTGAGAAAAACCCGAATAGAATTTTTTAACACGTGTTACTGTTTCCTGCTCTTTATATCGTTGAACAAGCGTAGGTAAGGTCATTGCCGCAACCACGCCTATAATTCCCAGAGTTATAAGGACTTCCGCTAAGGTAAAGGCTTTTGTATTCATATAATCTCCTCTCTTATATTAATAAATATTAAACTTTTCATGACTATATCAAAACAAACATTCCAATATAGTCATGAATTTTACTCTTTAACTAAAAACATGTCAATATATTAATAAAGAGAGTAAAAAAATGAGCATAAGAACAGATATAAAAACAATTCTTGCGGAAAATGATGTTTCTATAACACAGCTGGCAAAAGAAATGACCATAAGAACAGGTAAATTTTATTCACAGTCAAATATTTCGCAAAAGCTATTACGCGGCACATTGAAGTTTGAGGAAGCAAAACTCATCGGTCAAATTTTAGGATATGAACTTAAATATATCAGAGTAAAATCATATATAAAATCTTAAAAATCCATTTGTAAAAACATTTTCCTTTGTGTTAAAATTGGATGACGAAGGATTAAACACAAAGAAGGTTTCTATGGATGAATTGAAAATTTATCTTGATAAAGATATTAACAGGGATTTAATTAAAACTAAAAAGATTGCAATCATAGGCTTCGGCTCTCAAGGCTACGGACAGTCTACAAATCTAAAGGACAGCGGCTGCGATGTTGTTCTGGGGCTTCGTCTTGGCGGGAAATCCGATGTAAAAGCAAAAGATTACGGCTTCAAAACAATGAACATTGAAGATGCCGTTAAATGGGCTGATATTGTACAAATATTAATACCGGATGAAATACAATCAAAAGTTTATGAAGAACAGATAAAACCTTACCTTAAAAAAGGTCAGTATCTGATGTTTTCTCATGGCTTTAACATACATTATAAAAAAATTGTCGCACCTGAGGATGTAAACGTCATTATGGTTGCACCAAAAGGTCCGGGACATACCGTCAGAAGTGAATATTTGGAAGGCAAAGGTGTTCCGTCATTAATCGCAATATATCAAAATCCTTCAGGCGATTCAAAAGAAGTAGCTCTTTCATACGCTTCCGCTATAGGTGCAGGACGTGCAGGTATAATTGAAACAACATTTAAAGAAGAAACAGAAACCGACCTTTTCGGGGAACAGGCTGTAATTTGCGGCGGAGTTTCCGCACTCATCAAAGCCGGTTTTGAAACTCTTGTTGAAGCAGGATATTCACCTTATATGGCATATTTCGAAGTTCTGCATGAGATGAAGCTTCTTGTTGACTTGATTAATCAGGGCGGGCTTGCCGATATGAGATATTCAATTTCCAACACCGCTGAATACGGAGATATGACACGCGGTCCTAAAGTTATCGGCGATCAGTCCAGACAGGCTATGAAAGCATTATTAAAAGATATTCAAAGCGGCGCATTTGCTGATGAATTTCTGAATGAGATGAACTCAGGATGCAAAAAATTTAATGAATTAAGAAAAGAAAACGCAGACCACCTCATAGAAAAAGTAGGCGAAGAAATCCGCTCATCTTTTGTCTGGGGAACAAAAAATAAAATTATTGATAAGAACAGGAATTAACAGCCCGTTCTATCCCGCCTTTGCCTTGCTTAATTATACATAATGAACAGGAAACGGCGGGTTTGTAACACAGTATCTCTTGTGCTGAGGTTGCCCGATGTACGGGCAGAAGTAAAAAAGGAAAAAACATGTTTAATACAGATTCAATTTACGAAGTAGTAGTATTTTCAATAGGCGACACAAAAGCCGGAACAAAAATGGGAAAACTTCAATTAAAAAATACAGAAGACAACTCTGTGCTTAACTGTATTTTATGGGAAGAAACACTCAACCGCATAGACAGTAAAGTTTTCAGATGCGGAAACCAGCTGCGGCTGGTGTCAGCATCCTTTAACGAAAAATTCAACAACTGCCTTGTGTCTTCAGTTGAACTTATCAAAGAAGCCAAAACAGGATTAGATGAGGCTGAACGTGAAAAAGTTTATGCAGAACTTACATCATATTTTGATAAGATAAAAGACGAAAAACTAAACTCATTTCTCACAATGTTTTTTATGGAGCACAAGGACAGGATTAAAATTATGCCTGCTGCTAAAGTAATGCACCATAACTACATCGGCGGTCTTATGGTTCACACGCTTGAATGTTTGAAAATTGCAGAAAAAAATATGGATATGTCCGATTATAAATTTAACAGGGACAATATACTTGCAGCCTGTATACTTCATGATATAGGGAAAATCTTTGAATACACAATTGATACAGAATCCGGTATTATAGATTATGACGAACATTTCAGAAAAGAATGGATTTCACACTCGCAATACGGATTTTCATTGTGTATGGCAGAAGGGTTTAAAGAAATCGCCAGAATGATAGCAGCACATCATGGAAGAAGTGATTGGGGTGCAATCATTGATTTAGGCGAAAAGGATTTAGAACCGGAATTATACTTTATACATCTCGTTGACAATCTGTCCGCAAAATTCGGAAAAATTAACGTAGCCCTGCTTGAAAAAAACTAAGGAGAAAAAATTGGGAAGATTAACTGAAAAACATAATTTGAAAGGTACACTTGTCTGTGTTGAAGGGATTGACGGGTCCGGAAAATCAACACAAATTACACTTTTAAGAGATTGGCTGAAGTCAATCGGACAGGATGTAATTTTCACAGAATGGAATTCTTCAGAACTCATATCTCAGACAACTAAGCTTGCCAAAAAGAAAAATATGCTTTCTCCAAGAACATTTTCTCTTCTTCACGCAGTTGATTTTGCCGACAGGGCAAAACAGGTAATTGCACCGGCGCTGAAAGCAGGTTTTATCGTTCTTGCAGACAGATATGCCTACACAGCTTTCGCAAGAGATGTTGCAAGAGGAGTTGATGCAAACTGGGTAAGAAAAGTTTATGATTTTGCTTACAAACCGGATTTGGCAATTTATTTTGACATAGAACCTCAAACAGCAATGGAGAGAATTTGCTCCAATCGGGCTCCAAAATTTTATGAAGCCGGTATGGATTTAAAATTGAGTAATGACCCATACGAAAGCTATCTTATATTTCAGGGAAGAGTAATTAAAGAATATCAAAAAATGGTTGATGAGTTTGGACTTGTAAAGCTCAACGCAACTGATTCCATTCACTCAAAACAGATTAAAATCAGACAAATGCTCAAAGAGGTTTTAAAAGAAAAAGGTATTGAGGTAAAATAATGACTGCAAAAACAAAAAACGGATACGAAGGACTTTTAGTAGTAATAGAAGGAACAGACGGCTCTGGTAAATCAACCCAGCTTGAACTTTTGAAACGGTCTTTGCAGGATAAATCATATGGAGTTATGGTTTCCGAATGGAAAACTTCCCGGCTAATTGCAAATGTTATTGATGATGCAAAAGACAGAAACCTTTTAAACGCAACAACATACAGTTTATTGTATGCAGCAGATTTTGCAGACCGTTTGGAAAACCAGATTATTCCGGCATTGCAGTCAGGGTTTATTGTTCTGCTTGACAGATATTTTTATACTGCTCTGGCGCGTGATGTTGTAAGAGGGCAGAATATTGAATGGGTTAAAAATTTATATGAATACGCTCCCGAGCCTGATTTAATTTTCTACCTTGATATGCCTGTTGATGTTCTTTTAAAACGTATTATCGGAACAACCGGTCTTGATTTTTATGAAAGCGGCAGAGATGTAGGATTTTCTACAGATTTTTATAAGAGTTTTGAAATTTACCAGAATAAATGTCTGGAACAATACAATCAGATGAAATCAGAATATAATTTTATAAGCATTGATGGCACAAAATCTATTAAAGAAATTCATAAAATTATGAACGATGAAGTACAGAAACTGCTGGATTTAGGTATTCTGGCATAAAAGAAAGGAGAAAATATATGCAAACACTTGATATGACTAAATTTAACATAGAGGGGGGGGGGCTGCATCAGACAGAACAGTACTCTGGAACGGCTTTTTAAAAAGCACTTTACAAAATTATTTACTAAGCGCACGACTTTTTTCAGGTCGTTTTCCATTAGGAACGCTTTTGGAAGGTTGGATAAATTTAACGGATTTACTTTAGCAGAGGTCTTAATCACTCTGGGTATTCTTGGTGTAGTTGCCGCAATGACACTGCCAGCACTGGTCTCTAAATATAAAGATAAAGTTTTGGTTTCTCAAGCTAAAAAGCTTTATTCTGAAACGCTTAACGGAATAAAAATGTACACGGCAAAAAATTATTGTGCAAATGAAAGTTGCCTGTTTGATACAAGCAAAAGCATAGATGAAGTAAATCGAGAGCTTTTTAAAATGTTTGAAGGAGCCACTTATTGCGAGCAAGGAAACCAGAAACCTTTGTGTCAAAAATATATGGTACTAAGTTATAAAAAACTCAATAACGGGTATGGGCAAACTGGATATTCTGATAACATAACCCAACCTTTCATTTTACTAAAATCCGGCGCAGTCATAAAAATTCTACAGCAAAACGAATGCCCAAGAAAATATGAATCAAAAGTCAGAGATGAAAACGGCAATTTTACAGGGGAAGTAGAAATTAAAACAACAGAAATTTGTGCAAATATATATCTTGACTCAAACGGTCCCAAAGGTCCTAACCAAAGAGGAGCTGATATATTCGTACATACTTTTAATATTTACAATAAATTCGGAACTGACGGACTTTTTAAAAACGTTCTGACGGAAGGAAAACTTCAATATACACCTTACCGTGTCGGAGTAGAGTATTAAAAAATAATCCTGAAATACTTATTTTCAATGGATTGTTACAATAAAAAATAAAAATTTACTTTATGAAACATTTTGAACTATTCGGCATGGTTTGTGCTAAATTAAAAAATATACAGATGATTATACATACAGTTTAAGGAGATTTATTAATGTCTGAATACTTGAGCAAGGAAGAGATTAAACAATGGAGAAGCTCATTAGAAAAGATTACGTTGGAAGAATTCGCTGCCAGATTAGGGAAAAAGATAGAAGAAGCAAAGCCGACTAACGATTTAATTGATATTGTTTTAAAAGGTCAGCCGGTTATGTCAACAACAGAGGATTGGGTTCAAACCAAGGGCGAACGTATAAGCACAATTGCCCAGCGGGCTTTTGACAGAGAACAGGAAATCTCACCATCACCTTTCTCTATTTCTAAGTTAAAACTTGAAATAGACGATGATGTTACTCCGGTTAATGCGACTTCTGCAAAACCGGCTAAGCTCAAAGCAGAAAAAAGTGCTGCAAAAAAAGCTCCTAAAACTACAGTGAAAGCAGAAGGAAAAACTAAAAAAGCTACCGCAAAAACTGTTATAAAAGAAGAAGTTTCTGCGGATAATCTGAGAGAAGAAGTTAGAATTGTATTTAAAAAAGCTTTAACAGACAGAGAGCAAAAAGTTTTTGATCACTTTGCACAGCACAAAAACCAGATAGTTTATGCTAAAGACCTTGCAGCATTGCTGGATTTGCCAAGAGATTATGTTTATAAATACATTAAAAATCTACGTGCAAAAATCGAAGGCGAAAAACTTCAAAATGCAGATAAAGGCGGATTTGTTTTAAATATTTAAAATTATAATTACCAATAATAAAAAAGACCTGATATTTATCAGGTCTTTTTTATTACTTGCTTTATATTTGACTTCTCTCTTTAATATAAATTATATTTATAAGAGAAAAAATTATATTAGATTAGATATAATTTATCAATCTTCTTGTTATTATAAGTTATAACTACTATTATAAAAGAATGGATTATAAATTCGATAATATATCTATAATGAATTTTATAAAAACACTTGTTACATACAGGGGCTCCTCATTAAGGAAGCTGCTGTTTAAACTCAGCCAGGAAAAAGGCTGCAGCAATTGTTATCCTAGTTTTTATAACAAACTCAAGAAAAATACAATAAAATTCAGCGAAGTAAAAGACATTGCAGAATCTCTAGGGTATGAAATAGTATTTAAAGATGTAAGGCAGTAAATACAAATTATCTTCTAAGCAAAAGGTTCATTCCTGCGCGGAAATAATTTTTAAATTCAGTTGCAGACTTAATACTGAATAACATCTTCAAAATATATGACGGTCTTAAATAGAATTTTCGTATAGCCCTTTTATGAAGCTCAAATATCCTGTCTTTGGATAAAGAATGCGATTTAACAGAAGGATAAAAATATGCACTTGAAAAAGAGGTTTCTGAATTAATCAGATGATTTTCCTTTGCATAATCATAGAACTTAGTTCCCGGCAGAGGGGTAGCGGTATAAAAACTAATAAAGTCGCTGTTTAATTCAATAGCAAAATCTATTGTATCTTCTACGGTTTCTTCAGTTTCCCATGGAAGTCCTATTACAAAATAGTTGTAAATTTTTATACCTGCTTTTTTAAAGATTTTGACCGTTAATCTAACATCATCAAGTGTAATACGTTTGCCTATTTTATCAAGCATTTCCTGAGAGCCGCTTTCAACACCTATACTTACAAGACGGCAGCCTGCTTTGTACATCATCTGGGCCATTTCTTCATCAGCAGTATCAGCTCTGGTATTTGCAGACCACGTTATATCCAAGCCACTGTCAATTATTTTGCGGCACAAATCCATAGTCCATTCTTTATCAATATTAAAAATATCAGACCAGAAAAGGAAATTAGTAATGCCGTATTTGTCAACGCATTCTTTTATTTCTGCAATAATATTTTCAGCCGAACGTCGTCTTACCTTAGCACCTGAAACCGGTGTTGCAAGACAGAAAAAGCAGTGGAAAGGGCAGCCTCTTGAAACTTTAATAACCGCCTGGACTTTATTATTATCCGGGCGTCTGTAAGTATTGTTATCTACAAGATGACGCGCCGGAAAAGGCAAATCATCCAGATTTTCAATAAATGGACGTGCTCCGGTGTATTTTACACGTAAATCATCCCGATAGTAAATTCCCAAAATTTTATCATAAGGTTTACCTTCAAGAAGCTCTCTAAGAGTTTCTTCCGGCTCCCCGAAAAGAATAACATCCAAATCTTTCTGATAATACATAACCTCAAATGCAACAGTAAGAAATGCCGCACCTTTTGCAATTGTAACGACATCAGGACATATTTCTTTTGCAACAGTAAGAGCAGAAAGGTCGCTTTTAAATGTAGGAGTAGCAACGTTTATCAAAAGATAATCCGGTTTAAATTCTCGCAAATCCTGCTCCAGATCACCACCCTGGCTGTAGTCGGCAATTTTAGCTTCAAGCCCCGCCTTCTCAGACACTGCCGCAAGATACATTAAATCAGACGGAGGCAGCGGAGGAATTACCAGCAGTTCTTTTGTTGGCTGCTGGCATCTGTCTTCCCTGTTCATAACAGGGGAGGGCGGGTAAATCAATAAAATTTTCTTTTTCGTTTGCTGCTCTTTACTGTTTTCCACGATATTAAACCTTTTCTTTAACCGAATTTGCAACTAAAGCTGCAACTGCCAGACAAGCTGCGCCAATATAGAAGGTATATTCCCAATGGTAATTTATACATCCGCCAGGCATCAAGAATACACATTTAGAAATTATCCAGGCAACAATTGTACAGACAAAAACCTGCGGACCGGCAATAAATATATTAAATATACCCATTACAGAACCTTCAGTGCCTTTCTTGATATATTGCGAAAGCATTGCAAAAGGAAGGGCGCAAATACTTGCCCAGCCAATACCTGCTACAGCCATCATTGCAGCAACAGTAATTTTGTTATTAGATAAAGCCATTCCCAAATATGCAAGTATCATTGTTAATAAAGAAACAATATGAACTTTCTTATTTCCGAATTTAGCTGATAAAATACCGATAGGAATAGCCACAAGAAAGCAAACCAGATTAAATATAGCAAAACAAATTGAAGAAAAATTTGTTCCGCCTACAGTTGCATTTTCAAAAGCACTTGTCATTTCTTCAGTAGCAGCACTCAAATCCGGAACACCAAATACTGTATGAACAGAATACTGAGTAAAGAAAATCATCAAACACATTGTGCCAATCCAGGTGAAAAACTGCATAACACATATTTTAGAAACTTCAGGAGATAATGCAAAAAAGTTTTTCAATGAGTTTAAAAAATTATCTTCCTCTTTTTCTGCCACAGCAACTTCTTTTATAACTTCTTTCTTAGGCTGCTGGTGTTCCTGAATGGTAATACAAGTCCAAATCATCCCAAGAGTAAATGCTAAAGCTGCCATAATGAATTGTGCATCAATAGACATTTGATAATTGAAAAAATACTTAAGAAAAGGAGCAGCACCGGCAGCAACAACAGAACCTAATCCGATAGCAAGACTTATATAAGAATTTGCAAGCGAATGCTGTTCAGGAGGAACAACATCAGGAATTAGAGCTCTGTACGGACCCTGTGCAACGTTTACGCAGGCATCAATAATCCAAATCATTATTGCAGCAATCAAAAGCGCAGTCCAAACCGGCAAATTCAAACCGGTCAAATTATGCAAAATATTGGCAACGCCTTCTGAATTAGGAAAAATCCATAAAGCAAGCGCAGCCAACAATGCTCCGCCTAAAAGATAAGGACGTCTTCGTCCAAACGGAGAAATAGTCTTATCACTCAAAGCACCTACCAAAGGCTGTACAACCATTCCCGTAAACGGACCTGCAAGCCATATAAGTCCGTATATAAACGGCGAAGCACCAAGCCCTTCAGTTACAGGACCTGAAAGAATAATTCTCATCTGCCAGGCAAATTGAAGCCCGAAAAATCCTAAACAAAAATTCAAAAATTGTGCTGTTGTAAATCTTTTCAAATTGTTATTCTCTTCCATTGGATATTCCCCAAATAAACTCACTGCCTTATAAAGATACAACGAAAAATCTGCATAGTCAACAAAAACTTAAAACAAAAAGCGATTATTTACCAATTAAATAACCGCTTTTTCTATGAAATTATTTTCTTTTTACTGCTGCATCAATCAAACCCTTAAATAACGGATGAGGTCTTTCCGGGCGTGATTTGAATTCCGGATGGAATTGTGAGGCAACAAACCAGTCAAGCTTTGGAAGTTCAACGATTTCAGCAAGCATTCCGTCCGGTGACATTCCGGAAAACACAAGTCCTGCATCTTCAATTTGTTTTAGATATTCATTATTAACTTCATATCTGTGACGGTGTCTTTCTGATATTTTATCTTTACCATAAGCTTTATGAGCTCTGGAGCCCTTCTTCAAAATACAATCATAAGCCCCGAGCCTCATTGTACCACCGTACCCATGGACATTCTTCTGTTCAAGCATAAGGTCAATAACCGGATGCTGGGCATTTTCGTCAAATTCTTTTGAGTTTGCGTCTTTAATACCAACAACATTTCTTGCATACTCAATAACAGCACACTGCATACCCAGACACAGACCCAGGAACGGCACATTATTTTCTCTTGCATATCTGATAACATTCAGCTTTCCTTCAATGCCTCGAACGCCAAAACCGCCGGGAACTACTACAGCCTGAACATCTTTCATTAACTCTTTACATGCTGAGTAATCAACACATTCCTCTGAGTTAATCCATTTAATATCAATTTTTACATCATTGGCATAACCAGCATGTTTTAAGGATTCCACAACCGAAATATAAGCATCTGAAAGTTTTGTATATTTACCGGCAATAGCAACCTTAATTGAACCTTTGGAGTTTCTGATATTGTCAACAAGTTTAACCCAGCTGCTTAAATCTGCTTTTTTATTTTCCATTCTGAGCATATCAAGAACAACTCCTGCCATATTCTGCTCTTCCAGCGCAAGCGGAACTTCGTAAATACTTTTCATATCACGGCATTCAATAACAGCATCTTTTGGAACAGAACAGAACAGCGCAAGCTTTTCTTTTTCAGTCTTTGGAATAGGCTTTGTAGTACGGCAAACAAGAATTTCCGGCTGGATACCGTAGCTTCTTAAAACCTGGACACTATGCTGTGAAGGTTTTGTTTTTAACTCGCCGGATGTCGGCAGGTAAGGAAGCAGAGTTGTATGGATTGAAATAGCATTACCAATCCCGGCTTCGGTTTTAAATTGCCTTATAGCTTCAATAAACGGCAAACTTTCAATATCACCGATTGTTCCGCCGATTTCTATAAGCTGAAAATCAGGTTTAAACTGTTTTGTCGCACCTACAATTCTTGACTTAATCTCATTTGTAATATGAGGAATTACCTGAACAGTTGCCCCGAGATAATCCCCGCGGCGTTCTTTTTCAATAACAGTCTGGTAAACGCTCCCTGAAGTTACATTATTAAATTTACCCAGATTGGTATCTGTAAATCTTTCATAATGCCCTAAATCCAAATCTGTTTCAGCACCGTCATCAGTAACAAAAACTTCGCCATGCTGAAACGGGCTCATTGTTCCCGGATCAACATTTATATAAGGATCAAATTTTTGGTTTATTACAGAATATCCTCTTGCTCTTAAAAGTCTGCCAAGGGATGCTGCGATAATCCCTTTTCCCAGAGAACTAACAACACCGCCGGTTATAAAAATATATTTTGTCATTTCAAACCCCATCTATACTAATTCTTAATCTAATAAAGAACTCCCGCTTAAATGCGGGAGCAAAACTTTTAGTTGATTTTAGGAACTTTAAAGAAGCCGTCTTCCTCTTCCGGCGCATTTGCCATTAACTCTTCTTTTGTTTGTTCATAAACCACTTTATCTTCGCGCATAACATTTACAAAATCAATAACCTGCGTCATGGGTTTTACATTGGAAGTATCAACCTCATTCATCTGGTCAACATATTTTAAAACATCTCCCAGCTGTTTTGTATAAAGTTCTTTTTCATCTTCTGTAAGTTCAAGTCTTGCTAATTTTGCAACATGTTCAACATCTTTAATAGTAATCATACTTATACTCCAAACCTATAATCTATTCTAAAATTATATCACAAAATTCCATGCAAAAATAAAAATATTAATTAAATTTAAGTATTTTTACACACAAGAGGTGTTGTGATATAATTAGTAGTGTAGGATTGGAGATTTTTTTTGAAAAGTAATACAAAACAGTATAAAGATATAGACGTTTTGCTTTCCTCTTATAAAGAATGCACTGATGAAAAGAAAAAACGGATGCTGCATTTGAGTATAGTAGAGAAGTCAATGGATTTGGTAAAAAGTATTGCCATATCCATTTCAATGCAGTCAGGCGTTTCTCACGAAGATTTAATACAGGTTGGCTCGCTCGGTCTTGTCAAGGCAATTGAATTTTACAAGCCGAATATGAATACAAAATTCACAACGTATGCAACTTATTTTATAAAAGGAGAAATAAGACATTATCTAAGAGATAAAGCTTCACTGATTAAAACTCCGCGAGAAATTCAGGAGCTGTTGTTTAAGGTTCATTCTGCAAAGAAAAAATTAAAAAATATGGGCATAGAAGATCCATCTCATGAACAGATTGCCGACTATCTTAACCTGCCTGCTGAAAAAATCAAAGAAGTTTCTGATATTGAATTTTGTAAAAATACAGTTTCACTGGATCAGACTTTAACCAGTGACAATGATGATACATTTTTGATAGACAAAATTCCGTCAGAAGATTACCAGGAATTTTTAAATTCATATGAAAACAGAATTATGCTGGCAAGTACTATAGAAAAACTGCCGCCGGATTTGAAAGAAGTCATAGAGCTTAGCTTTTATGAAGACCTAAACCAGCGTGAAATTTCAGAGAGAATGAACATGTCACAGATGCAGGTTTCTAGACGATTGAAAAAAGCTTTGAACAAGATGTATGAGATGATAAAACATAATTAGAATTGAGGGAGAATATGCCTGTTTCATTAATAGTACTGATACTGTTTATATTTGCATTCGGAGCAATTATAGGCAGCTTTTTAAATGTTGTTATTTTAAGAGCATTCAGCGGAGAATCAATTGTCCTTCCGCCGTCAAAGTGCCCCAAGTGTCATAATAAATTAAAATGGTGGCATAATATTCCAATACTATCTTATTTATTATTAAGAGGAAAATGCTGGTTCTGCAAAGAAAAAATCAGCATACAATATCCAATTATTGAATTTATTACCGGATTGATTTTTGTTGCAATATTCTTTAAGTATGGATTAAGAATTGAATCACTTTTTGCAGCGGCAATAGCTTCATTACTTATTGTAATTTCAGTAACTGATATAAAAGAACGTGTGGTTTTTGATTTTCATACATATTCACTTGTTGGTGTCGGTTTGATTTACGGAATTTATTTAACAGCATTGCAGGTTATTTCTGCACATAATTCTTTATACGGATTTTCGGTTACAACAGACTGGCTTATCCATAATCCGCTAACCTCATCTTTACTGGGCATAATTGCTGGGGTTATAATTATGGAAATTGCGGCAAGAATAGGATACCTTGTTGCAGGAACAAGAGCATTCGGAGAAGGAGATACTTATATTGCAGCAGGACTTGGTGCAGTCTTTGGATTAATTGATGTACTTGTAATACTTGCACTAAGTGTTGCCATTCAGCTTTTATTTACTCTTCCTGTTTTTATAAAAAAATTAGCAGTAAAAAAAGAATATTCTGTTCTAATTTCACTTGTCGCATTTTTTGTTTATGCAGGAATTTTTTATGTTATACAATCAAGAATAGAAAATTTTGCATTACTCCTGACAGGCGCAGTTATACTGGGGCTTTTGGGAATGTATACCTGCTGGAGAATTATTGAAGGTTTAAAAAATCCGGATGAGATGACATATCTTCCGTTTGGACCTGCCATGGCTATTGCCGGTTTGATAATGCTTTTAATTTAAAAAAATAAAAAAAGTTTTTAGTAAAAAAGAACCTTCTAAAAAGAAGGTTCTTTTTTATTTCTATTGTCTATAAAAATTAAACACCGCACATACAGTTTTCGTTAGCTTCGCTTGTTACACTGCAAAAGTTAAAACCGTTAACGCTGTTTTGTGAATAAACTACACCGTCCATATCAATTGAACCGCATTGTCTGAGGATTGATAATGAAAGATTTTTTGCAGTTTTAGCATCAACAATAAGAGAATTAACTCTGAAATCTTTAGGCAACTGTTCAAGTTTTGTATTTCTGATATTCAAAACATTTGCTCTTAAATCAGTATTTAATTTCGTAATAGTGCTTTTTTCAATAGTTAAGCTATCTGTGTAAATATGAGCAGGTAATTTTTTAAGTTTAGCACCTGTCATAATAACAGTTTGGGCATCAATAGGGTTTTCGATATTTTTAATTTCAGCATTTGTCATATTTAAAGTACCGCTAACCCAGCCGATTGATAATTTATCAATAACACATTTTGATAAATTCAAACTTCCTTCTACATGATCAAGTTCCAGTTTTTTAATTGTGCAGCCAGATAAATCTAAATCGCCGCCATTGTAATTGCTAATAATTTGTTCGTAATCCTTTTTCATAAGACCTCCTTGGTTTTGTATAGAAAACAATATATTAAAAAATTTTTTTAAGAACATCCACTAAATAATGGTTTTTTCTAATTAAATTTTAATACAAAAAATTTTTAAATTGAAAGTATTTTTAAAGTTTCTTTTAATATATCTTCAGCAGAAGAATTTTCTTTTAAATTTACAGCAGCTTTTGACATTGCATTTTTAATTTCATCACGCTCGTAACCAAGCGATAGCAGAACGGTTTGGGCATCATCAACAGCCTGGGAATTTTGAATTTTTGATGACTTAATTTCGATTGGTTCTGACTGTTTAAAATTCATTAATTTATCTTTCAATTCAAGAATAATTTTTTGTGCAAGTTTTGGTCCCACACCTTTTGCGCGGGTTAATTCTTTATAATTTCCTTCAATAACAAAACCAATAAGTTCGGAAGATTGAAATTCATCCAAAAGTGTCAAAGCCATCTTGCTTCCAACACCGGAAACAGAAGTTAAAATATTAAAAATATCTCTGTCCTCTTTATGCAAAAATCCGCACAAACTCATTTTGTCTTCTCTGTGAATTAAAACTGTAAAAATTTTCGCTTCATTTCCTGAATCAACAAGTTCTGAAAAATCCCTTGCAGTAACCTCTGCAAGGTATCCGATACCGCATGCTTCAACAGTCGCAAAACAACCTTTTGAAGTGCAGGCTTTTGATGCTAAAATACCTTTAATATAATCATACATTTTTATTTTTTCCTTTAATTTTTTAATGAATTTTTTATTTCGCTGACAGTTCTTTCAAGCTCTTTATTTGTTTTAATTTCCCCTTTAATTTTTTCATAGGAATAGAGCATTGTTGTGTGTTTTTTATTAAAAAATTCTGCAATAGTTTCAAAACTTTTTTCAGTAATTTCTCTTGAAAGATACACTGCAACATGACGAGCTCCGGAAATTTTCTGGCTTCTTGAAGAACTCTGAAAATCAGATACTGTAACTCCGTAATAATTTGCAGCAGCACGCGCAACATCTTCAATTGAAAGAGCTTTCTTCACATCCTCACAATGCAAAACTTTTTTAGCAAAATCAAGAGTAACTTCAACCTGTTCAATATCTGCATATGCACTTACTTTATTAAAAGCACCTTCCAATTCTCTCACATTATTTACAAAATTATTCGCAATATATTCAAAAACATCAAACTCAGCTTTCAACGAAATTTGCTCAGCAAGATTTTTTAAAATTGCAACTCTTGTTTCAAAATCCGGCGGAGTAATATCAACAACAAGCCCCATCTCAAAGCGGGTTCTCATTCTGTCAGGAAGGGTAGGAATATCTTTCGGCAGTCTGTCTGAAGTTATAACAATCTGCTTATTTTTATTCAGTAAACTGTCAAATGTATGGAATATTTCTTCCATAGTTCTGGTTTTTGATTCCAAAAACTGAATATCATCAATCAGAAGGACATCAACATTTCTATATTTATCGCGAAACTTATCCATTCTGCCGTTTCTATCTCCGCCCTGTTGAAGATTTTTTATGAGTTCATTCATATATTCTTCTGTTTTAATGTATCTTACGCGTAGTTTTGGTTTGTTAAAAATAATATAATGTCCGATTGCCTGCATAAGATGGGTTTTGCCAAGTCCGGAAGCACCGTATATAAAAAGCGGATTATATTTTTTAGCAGGATTTTGGGCAACAGAATAAGCTACAGCATGCGCAAATCTGCTGTTTTCACCTACAACAAAATTTTCAAATTTATATTTTAGATTTAGGTTAGAAAAAGACTGCATTTGAGCAAGGTTGTCCATTGCTTTTGATTCATTAGTTTCATCAGAAATAATTGATCTGGGTTTAGCGCTTTCTTTTTTCTTTTCTTTTTCGTACTTTTTAGCTAAATCGTCATCATAATTTATAGTAATTTCTACTTCTTTTCCAAGAACTTTTTTAAATGCTTCATTGATTTTATGGAAATAATTCTGGCGTACAATTTGGACAGCCATAGCATGAACAGTTAGAATTGAGAACGTATTGTTATCAAATCCGGAAGCTTCCATCGCATCAATCCAGGTATAATAAGCATGGTCAGGAATAGTTGACCTTAATTCAGCTTTTACTTCACTCCATATTTTTTTGACTTCCAAAATATCCATAAAAATATTTTACTATAAAAACGAATAATTATTTGTTAAAAAATTCATTAAATCCGCCATATTTTTTAATAAAATCAGAAATTGGCTCGGGATATATTTCATCTTTCATATAACCGGCGAAGGCTTCCGCACATAACTCTTTCCTGCCGCGCTTTAGTTCAAAAGACATAGGTACTGCTGATTTAAGCCGCTTGTAATCGGAAGTCAGAACATTTTCAGCTTTAGTAATAGCATTTTGATTTTTATGATAAAAAAGATGCCCCATTTCATGATATAAAGTATCAAAACCTTCATAATAAACAGGTCCAAAGTAACTTCTTCCGCTTGTTTTCAACCCCTCAAGCATTGTCATCTGCATAGCCATTTCATCAATATTTTCAGCTTCATTCATCATTTTTATAATATATTTAGCATAATCATCTAAAGTTTCGTATCTTTTGAAATTATTAATATAAAAATCTCTAAATTTCTGAGGATTAGTACACATTTCAACGACAAGAGATAAGTGTGACTGTAAATTCAGATTAAGATTTGATTTATCCATAATACTCATATTCTTTGGCTCATCAATATAAGTTTGAATTGAATTCAGAAAGGCTTGATAGGATTTTTTATTTGAGAAAAAACTCATATGAGCATAAGGCAAAGTATATTTAAATGAAGCTGCAAGATCCTGGTCTAAATTTTGCAGGTAGTTTTTATTTAAAATTATATAATCTGATGATAAATTATAAGCCGCAACAACATTTTTACGAAAGCTAAGATTTTTAAAAGCAAGGTTTTTAGGCAGATAAGTCTGACCTTTAAACTTATTAGAGATATTAGTTAAACCTTCATTTAGCCAGTTTGCTATTTCCAGATTATCCACATGAAAATTTTTAACCTTGAAAACATCCCTTGCAAACGCTTCCGCATCTTTAATTTTTTCGGCTTTAACAAAATCAATATGTTCAGGCAGTTTATGAAGCTTACCCGGCTTCTTTAATGAAAGAGCAAGGGCTCCGACAGCACCTGCTGTCATAACAACATAATTTCCTGCACTTGGACCAAAATTCAGGATAAATTCATCAATAGCACCCTTAACTGCCATAAATTTCATGACAGATGAATATTTATAGGCTTTTTCAGGTATAGTGAATTTCCCTCTGAAATTTGGCTCTGCTCGTTTGGGTTTTATTTCCTGACAATATTTACGACTTGTGAAATTTCCAATCGGGGTAATCATGTAAATATTAAAACTCGTAAAATATTTTTTTGCGCTACTTTAAATAAAAAGTTTATACAAAACTACAGCACAGGAAACACTAAGATTTAATGATTCAACATTAGATGCCATTTCTATCTTAACCTCATCCGATGCAAAATTAACAAGTTCTCTGCTAAGCCCGTCCGCTTCTGAGCCAAACATCACAAGACATTTTTCTTCAGCTTTAAAATCTTTTAAAAAGGATTTTGCTCTTGGAAGCGTTGCTATACGCTGAAAACTTTTAAAAACATTTAAATCTTCAATATTTTTGAAATTAAAAACAGGCAGTTTCCATAAATTACCAACTGATGCACGCACACATTTAGGATTATATAAATCTGCGCAATCTCCGTATAAAATCACCGCGTCAGCGCCAAACGCAGCAGAAGTTCTTAAAATTGTTCCGAGGTTTCCCAGATCTTTTATATTTTCCAAAAGTACAACTTTATTTGCATTTTTTAAATCATCTCTGCCGTAATGTTTTTTATAAGCAACTGCAACAGCATCCGGAGCATTTTCCGTTGTAGAAATCTTTTTCAAAACCGGCTCTGTTGTCAAAATCAGCTTATCCTTTATAAAAGAATACGCGTTTTCTTTTCCGGATAAAACAAAAATCTTTTCTATATTTAAACCTGCATTAAAAGCTTCCTCAATTGCTTTAAAACCTTCCAGCAAAAATTTATCTGTACAATCCCGGTATTTTTTCTGCTGAAGCTTAACTGTTTCTTTGACCTGTTCATTATTTACGCTTGTTATTTCCATTTTCTATTTAACCTCAAATTCCGCAAGCCATTCTTTTTCCTGATTGGTTAGCATGTCAAAATCAATAAGTTTTTTTTCGTAATTCATTTTAACAAAAGAATTAATTTTTCCATTCTTAAAATAGCAGGAATTTTCTAATCTCACGCCAAAATAATTTTCATTATAAAGTCCGGGTTCAATAGAAAAACACATACCTTCTTCCAATGCAGTTTTTGCCATCTCGTTTTTTGATAAGTTTGGCGGATATTCATGGACGCTAACACCTATTCCATGTCCTAAACCGTGATTAAAGACAAACCCTTCTACAGGATTTTTTTCAAAAATTTCACGTGCTAAATTATCAATTTCATATCCGTTTTTAGGATTTTTAAAATTGAATGAATGTAAAAAAGCTTTTAGAACAATTGTGTAAATTTTTTTATGCAAATCAGATGGATTTCCTTTAACAAAAACTCTCGTAATATCTGTTGCCAGACCGCCTTCATAGTATGCTCCGCAGTCGATTAAAACAAGCGAACCATCGTGTAAAATTTCATCTTTTGAGCACCTGGAATAATGTGCAAGAGCCGAATTTTTATCTTTAGCAACAATTGATTTAAAGCTTAAACTTTTTGCACCAAACTTTATAAAATATTCCTCAAGTTTTTGCGCAATATCATACTCGGAAATATTATCATTATTCTCAATAAAATCACGAACCGCACTCACTGCTAAATCTGTTTTTTTAAAAGCTTCTTTATAATGTTCCAGTTCCGCATCGGTTTTAACAGCTTTCATTCTTTGAACCGGGCTTTGTTTCAGCTCAACAGCTCTCGAGCCGGCAATACTGAAATCATAAGCATTAACAGATGACTTATCCAGATAAATCTTTCCTTTCACCGAGTTCAATTCTTCCTCAAAATCTTTCATTTTTTCTCTTGTAAACAAGAGAGCTCCGTCATTATATATAATTGCTTTTGCCGTAATTTTACTTGAATATGGTTTTGAAAAATCCCGCTTATTAAAAAGATAAGAAACTTCTTCAGGATTTGTCAAAAGAAGAACATCATTTTCCTCTAAAAAATTTGAAACTTCTGCTAGTTTTTCATGAACATTTCTGCCTGTAAATTGTTCATCAACATTAACTATTTCATCCTTTTTGGGCGGAATATTTTTTATAACAAAATCAAAATCAAAAAGTTTCACATCGAAAATTTTATTTAAATTTTCTACGCGCTTTTGGGAATTTTTTTTAGAATTTATTCCTAACCTTGCATTCTCAGGTAGTAAATTTTCCATAGCACCAATAACAGTATCGCCTGTTTGGAGTTTTATAACTTCGACAATATTTTTATCAACTTCCAAATCCGCCTGAATATGATAACGCCCGTCAACAAACAAATAAACATTATCGGCAGTAACGACCGCATCACCTGTAGAGCCGGAAAATCCGGTTAATATATATCTGGAATTTTCTTCCAGTGAATTATACTCCACCAAAAATTCATTGGTGGAGTTAATTAACAAACAATCAAGATTTTCCTCACGCAAAAATTTGCGCAGTTTTGATAAAAGTTCCATAAATTATTTTTTATCTGTAACTAAAATTAAGTGCCAACCGAACTGTGTCTGTACAGGAGCTGAAACAACACCGGGTTCCAAAGAAAATGCGGCATCTTCAAACGGTTTAACCATCATACCGCGTCCGAAATAGCCCAAATCTCCGCCTCTGCTGCCTGACGGGCATAAAGAAACTTCTGCTGCAGCTTCTGCAAAATCTTTACCGGCTTTTATTTCTTCATATAAATTTTTAGCCTCATCTTCGGTTTTCACTAAAATATGGCTTGCTTTGACTTCATTTGTCATAATTGAACTCCTTCGTTAACTTTCACAAGGGGGATTATAGCAAAAAATGCAGCAAAAGTAAACAAACCATCTTACTAAAAAGAAAAAGACCTGTCGGTACATATCCGGCAAGCCCCAGTATATCAAACGTGAAAACCATTGATATATATAAAATTGTACATAGTTCCTAAGGAATAAGTCTACTGTATTTTAAACCAAACCCGCTCTAAGAAAAAATCTTGTCGCAACCCCGAAAAAAGTGCCTGGATACAATAGACTTACATTAATAATATAACGTTTTTTAAGGCATTTTTCACCCTCCCGGAGAATAAGATTTTTAAAACGGCTAGCTTTAAATAATTAATTCTCAAGAAGTATTTATTAAAAAGAAACCTCTTGCAAAAATATTTTGTTTATTGTAAATTTTAAATATAGTCCGGTAACGGTCTGACAATTAAATAAATTATAAGCGGAAGTAACTCAAAGGTAGAGTCCCTGCCTTCCAAGCAGGTTGTTGCGAGTTCGAGTCTCGTCTTCCGCTTTTTTAGTACTTTCTAAACAGAACATACGACTCGAACTACGTTCTTGGCACGCATGCAGATTTGTAAAGCTCTCAAGTTCGCTTACAAATTCTAGCCGGCTGCATACACAATTCTTCGCAATCAAGATTGCTTGAATTGTTGTATCTCGTCTTCCACTTTTTTATACAAATTTTAGGGATTTATATTTGACGGAGAAAATCATGGAACAACTTCTTGATTATATTAATAAAATTGGAAAAGTTTTGGAAACAATTCATTTCGGACTTATTGCTGAAATTGTTATAAATCTGGTTATACTTGTACTGATCTCAAAAGCTATTGACGTTTTTGACAACAGACTTAGAAAAAAATTTGCTGCAAATGATAATATCCAGATGATAAAATTCATACCGATATTAACGAGAACTCTTAAAGCGGTTGTTTTCTTTATAATACTTGCAGCACTTTTACAAAGTCATGGGTATTCAGTTTCATCTTTAATAGCCGGCTTTGGAATTACAGGTTTGGCTGTCGGCTTTGCAGCTAATGCTACTATTGCAAATGTTTTTGGAACTATTGCCATAATTTCAGACAAAGCATTTGAAGTCGGGGATTATATTAAAATCGGCTCTTTAGAGGGTACTGTTGAAGATATAAACCTTCGCTCAACTAAGCTCAGAACTCTTGACAACGCGCTTACTATTATACCTAACAGTACAGTTTCTAACGGAGAAATAGTCAATGTTACAAAAGCTCACAAGAGAAGAATTCTGGAAACAATTGGCGTTACATATGATACAAGTGACGAAAAACTTAAGCGTGCTATAGAAATTCTTGAAGATATATTGCAGAAAAACAGCGAAATATACGGGGATTATGTGGTTTTTCTTGATACGCTTGCAGACAGTTCTATTAATATAAAAATAAGTGCTTATGTAAAAACAAATAATTATGTTAAATTTTTGAAAATCAAAGAACAGGTACTTTTAGAAGCAATAAGACGGTTCAGGGAAGAAGGTATCGACTTTGCATTCCCTTCAAGAACAATTTATATGGCAAAATGAAGATAAAAATAATTGCACCAGGCAGAATAAAAGAAAAGTTTTTAAAAGACGGGATAGATGAATTTTTAAAACGCCTTACGCCTTATGCAGCGGTTGAGGTGACAGAGATTACGCCGGTAGAGATAAAAGACGTTCACCTAATTGAACGTGCTCTGGATGAAGAAGGGGAAAAAATTCTATCTCTTATAAAACCGCAATCCTACGTTATTACAATGGAGATTTCAGGAAAACAGTTTTCCTCAGAAGAATTTGCCCGTAAAATTGAAGATTTAACAAACGAAGGTCAGAGCGAAATTATATTTGTAATCGGTTCATCCTGCGGGATTTCTAAAAAGGTTTCAGCAAGAGCAAACTTAAAAATGAGTATGTCTAAAATGACGTTTTTGCACCAATTTGCAAGATTAATCCTGATAGAACAGATTTACAGAGCTTTCAAGATTATCAAAGGAGAAACATATCATAAGTAAGCCGCTCTAGATATTAAAAGGATAATCATCTTTAAATTCCCAGCCATCCAGGAATAATAATTGAGAGCAGTGCATAGAATTTTTTGCGCATAAACGTAATACATTATTCCTGTCTGTCATATTTTTAGTAAACGGCTCTTCTCCATCTTCTAACTTATCATTAGTTGAATCAATGTCGGCAGTCCAGTTGTAAGGAGTGAACATATTTTTCTTTCCGTCTATAGTCTGAATAAAAAAGAATCTGTCTTTACCCCCCACATTTGGAGCAATATCCCCGTTCACGTCATACCACAGATTAACGGCACCTCCTTTTGAAAGACCGAGGATTGAACCATCAGTAAAATATACCAAAAATATACAACCAGCAAGCTTATTAGCATTCTTTTCTGTTTTTAGCACAGAGAAATAAGGGGCATAATATTTATTCCACCAACTCTCCAGAGAATCTGCATTATTATCAGGTGTATCCCAATAAATCGGATCCTCATTATCTACCGTACTTCTCTGTCTTGCCTGAAGCATTATGCTATAAAATTTTTTAATCCTTGTGCTGTATTCTTTCTTTTTGTATTTAGCTGTTAATGCAGGAAGCGTCATTGCCGCTACAATACCTATTATACCCAAGGTTATCAGTACTTCAGCCAATGTAAACCCAAAAGATTTAGTCCTCATAAATACCTCCATATATACATAATAAGGTATATAACTTCTTTTGTAAAGTAGTTTAAATGGGTTTACTTAAAAATTCTTATTAATAGTATTAAAAACAGGAGTAACTATGCAGAATCAGGTTTGTAAAATATTGGGAGAAAATATCAGGCGACTTAGAAAGTCCAGAGGATTAAATCAAGACAAACTTGCAGAATTAATTGGTCTTGAGATAAAATCTTTAAGCCTCATTGAAACAGGCAAAGGCTTTGCTTCTGCTAAAACTATTGATAAACTTGCTTCTGTGTTAAATGTACCTGTATCAGAACTTTTTATATCGGAGAATGAAAGCAGTTCCCAAATAATCTACACTTCAATCTTAAGCAATTTAGAATTAATAAAAAATAATATGTATAAATTACAAACCATAGATATAGTACTAAAAAGCCTGTTATAGAAGGATTTTACTGCTTCACTCTTGATTTACACAGAAAAACTGCTATAATAAAGCCAATGGACATCAATCAAATTTCAATCAACAAATTCAAACAGAAATATTTGATTAATCGAACCTCACCACCCCGTTTGGTTTCGCAAACTTATACCGTTACTGATACAAATTTATTAATGAAGGAGCTTTGTAAAATGGCTAACAATAATAGTACATCTTTAAACAGAGATTTTGAACTTAATCTTTCAACCGAGGAACTAGAAAAACGGACAAATAAAGATTATTTAATAACAAAAAAAATGTTAACACCAGATGCCCCTGAGTATCTTGAACTCGCTGAAGGAGATAAAAAAGCATTAAAACATCTGGTGAAAGCCGCTTATATTCTTGAAAAAATAAATATGCAGCTTGATAACCCGCATAACCTTGAGTTTAAAGAATATCTAGAAAAAGAAACTGCAAAAGATAATAAGAATGCAGAAATGACAAAAATTCTTTTCGATGCGCAAAAAGGTATAAATGCTGTAGACTCAATGTCGCAAAAAATAAATCTGGTAAAAGGGCACACAGATCTTCCAGGCAAAGGAGTATATCCTGAAGACCTGACAAAAGAAGAATTTCATCAGATTCTTACAAAAATGCTTAACGAAGGTAAAGACGAAGAGGTGAAAAAAATTCTTACCCAGCGTTCTGTTGTAGAGAGAAAAGGGGATGAGCTGGTGGGAATTGATTATGTAGACAAATACAAAGAAGATTTTGCAAAAATGGCAGATGAACTGGATAAAGCAGCAGAAACATCCACCAATACGGATTTTAATGAATATTTAAAATTACAGGCAAAAGCACTGCGCTCCGCTGACCCGATGCTTGATGCTTATGCCGATAAAAAATGGGCAACCCTTCAGGATACACCATTGGAATTTACAATTACAAGAGAAAATTATGAAGATGAGATGACCGGTACTATTGTTGAGAACAAAGAACTCAGCAAAATGCTTGAAGAACGCGGAATTTCACCTATCCCGAAAGATTTTCTCGGAGGAAGAGTCGGAATTGTAAATAAAAAAGGAACTGATGCGCTGATGGCGATAAAACAATATTTACCTACATTAGCACAAAATATGCCTTACAATGACGAATATGAACAAAATATTTCTACAAAAGGCGACGCAAAACAAACAATGGTTGACGTTGACCTGGTTGCAGTTACGGGAAATGTAGGCGAATACAGAGGCGGTATTACTCTGGCGGAAAACCTTCCTAATGATGATAAATTGTCTTTAAAAATCGGAGGCGGCAGACGCAATGTTTACCACAGGCAAATAAGATTTATCAGTGACAAAGCAAAATTACAGGAAAGACTTGATGCAATATTAGACAAAGAACAGCATCAATACTACCTTGATGAAGCTGACCACTGGTTCACAATAGGTCATGAAAACGCCCATTCTCTCGGACCTAAAAAGGGCGGGGAAACTCTGGGAAAATATAGAAATATAATTGAGGAAAACAAAGCCGATATGGGTTCGCTTGCCTTTGTTGATTTGCTGACAGAGCTTGGAATGTACACACCGGAACAACGCAAACAAATTATTGTAACAACAATTACTGATAATTTCTTAAAATCAAAACCAACACTTTCTCAGGCACACAGAGTAAGAACAGTAATGCAAAACAAATATTTTGCAGAACGAGGTGCATATGAAATTACACCTGAAGGAAAAATCCATGTAAATATAGATAAAGTTGTTCCTATTGCAAAAGAAATGCTTGCAGAAATTGTGCGCATCCAAATTGATGGCGATTTTGACAAGGCAGAAAAGTATGTTAAAGATAACTTTGTATGGACAGATAATATGGAACTTATCGCACAAAAGCTCCAACAGGTTAATAAAACTCTCAATGGAAGAACAGAAGCCAAGCTTGCAGAAAAACTGCTGGCTGAATAAACACTGAATTTAGGCAATTCTCCTGAAGTAAAATCCTTTATATAAATAGGGGATAGATATTTCAGGAGAATTTTTTATGCCAATACCAGGTTTAAAAGGTACAACTTCCTTAAGTTCATACCAGAGTATAGACGGAAGTAATCTGACAATAGGCGGATTATAAGAGAAGGCAGTATCACAAAGGGGATCAGCCGGAGCATTTTTGGGTGCCGGTACAGATTTTAATAAGGATGCTATGCTGGTTTTGGACTTTAAAGGTTCTATGAATTACGACAAAAAAGGGATTATAAATCAGAATTTAAGAATAAGAAACACCGTTGGTCTGAAAAGTTCAGCAACTCAAATAAGGTACTCACCATTAAGTGTCAATATTCCGCTAAACAATAAAACGAGTTTATATGTAAACCCTCATTATTCCGGGAAATACAATTATAAAACCAATCAATGGAATAACAGTGCGGGTATTTTTGCCGGAATTACCAGAAAAATAAACAAAAATACCACACTATCACTCGAGGGTCAGCGTTATAATCTGCAAGATCTGAAGGACAATTCCGGTAAGAATTGGAGTATTAACGCAATCATAAGCTGTAATTTATAGACTAATAACTTACCTTATATGGATAATCATCAGGGATTTTCCAGCCGTTCATCTGGATAAGAGCTATACAGTAATGTGGCTCATTGCCGCCACAGGAATATTTAGCACCTTCATATAACTTTTTAGAATCTCCATCCCAGCTGACTTTATATGGTTCCATCCCTTTATTATAATGATATTTCCAAGAATTACTGTTACTACCTGGATTAAAAATAAATGTAAAAGCACATTTACCATTAGCAGCATGAATGTTAAGTTTGTATTTGTCAAGACATTTTTTAGGATTACCAGGATAAAAATACCAGTCCCGATTTGAAGATGCCCATGGTCGAAATGCACTTCCATCAGATAAATAAATCATATAAGATCCATCAGCAAGAGTTTCTGTTTTTTGTACTTTCATATATGGCTTTAAGTATTTGTTAAACCACTTTTCAACATCAGACGAATCGGGTATAACATTTCCTTCATCGTCTATATCAGCTCCGGCTAAATCTTCATACCAGATTTTTTTATCTCCGTAATCGTTTTCTGCCATTAGTATTGCCTGATTTATTGATGAATAAAATTTTTTTAAACGAGTTTCAACGACTTTATTATTATTCTTTTGTATTAGAGAAGGCAGTGTCATTGCGGCGACAACACCTATTATGCCTAAGGTTATCAATACCTCGGCTAACGTAAAACCTGATTTAATAGTTCTTCTTCCGGCGGCGCTAAATGGCTCTAAGCCTGTACCAATACCGGTTAAGGAGCTTAAATTACTCTGCCCCCCCCCCGGAAAGTCTTGTCTTTACTGCGTTTTCCATAACTTAATCTCCT